>JAEEGH010004258.1_pt1 | contig 36855 bp, 38 predicted proteins | sample 9134181 | NCBI WGS metagenome assembly JAEEGH01 (sample SAMN16246544, study PRJNA631951) | gut metagenome | biome: gut microbiome; feature: rumen; material: DP-attached | host: Bos | place: Iran: Karaj | collected 2018-10
GTCATTTGAAAAACATAGAATAAATTAACTGTGCAAACAAGATAAGACAAATACAATGGATTGTGTATTTCACTTGAAAAGTTGTGATTTCTTACGATAGAACCATGAAAACGTCCGAGAAACAACCACAAGGCGACAATCTGTCTGAACTGGAGGTTGTGACTAACCGCCATCCGCAGCTCACTCCCGCCCATCCGTTAGAAGTGCTTTGGAATTACCATACTGGGCCCGAAACGTACTACCATGGCGACGTCCATTATGTGCTGCAGCTGTCCATCGTCAGGCAAGGAGAAATTGAAATCGCCTACGAAAACCATCGGCGGACATGTCATGCCGGCGATTTGTGGTGGACATTCTGCTGGGAGCCCCACGCCTACCGCTGCCTTGCTAGACGGAATCTCATCATGACAATCAATGTCAATCTTGACGATTTGGGCGAAATCGGTCTTCTCGGCTCATCTGTCAATTGGCTGGCGCCGTTTTCTGCCACACCAGACAAACGCTATTGTCCGCATAATCAATTGGAACGTAATTACATCCATAATTGGGCTACTCACATGACGCATGTCTATCGCCGCCATCCCGCCAACTGGCAGCCGCAATGCTGGCTGGATTTCCATAGCCTGTTGCTCCACGTCATCGAACGTCTGCCGGAAACCACTGGCGTACAGGAAAATGCGTCCGATATCCGCGTCTATCTGGAACGTCTACGCCCCGCCTTGGAACTCGTTCGAACATCGCCTGTCACGCCAAATCTTCAGACGGCCGCATCCGTCTGCCATCTGTCCGTCAGCCGTTTTTCAGAATTGTTCCGCAAAGCTCTTGGCACAAGTTACGGCCATTTCGCGCTCCGCGCCAAGCTCGGACATTGTGCCGCCGATTTGAAAAACGGACGGCTACTACTAAAGGAAATTGCGCAACGACATGGTTTCTGCGACGCCGCCGGACTTTGCAATGCCTTCCAGCGGGTTTTCCATTGCACTCCGACGGAATTTAAAGCTTAAAGCCGAAAACTTTTAGCTCCGTCCGCAAGACGAAAACATCACCACAGCAGTATTGTTCTCATCACCAGAATAATATGTGCAGTAATGGACACCATTTCCTGCGACGACGTTTACATTACCCGCATGGTGGTCGTTGGCGCTTCCTGTTGCAACTAGTTCGAAATCAGGCCAATCCGTCGGATGGTCCCAAATCGATTTCAACGGTGCCACACGGCGTTTCAGATAGCCCATGCCGCGATGATAGTAGTAATTGTAAAGCAAGCTTGTTGACGAATCATAGATCAGACTAGGCGTGGAAATTTTCACGTCACCAATGTTCGTTCGCATCTTCGTCCATGTCTTACCGAAGTCATTGGACTGCAATTGGAACTGACGGCGTTGCGGACAGTCGTCACAAACTTCGCATCGCGTAATGGCGATGATCCGTCCATCACCAAGATAGATGCCGCACTGCTCCGTCGGCCATTCCGCTTTTGGCAAATTCGCCTCCATGACGTTTTGTGTCCATGTTTTGCCGTTATCCGCACTGACAAGCGTTCCCCACGCATTTTCCGGCAAGTCGCGATAACGCCCCGCGAACCAGAAGCACATCAGTCCAACTGTCGGAACATGAATGACATCCGTAATCTGCATCGGCATTGGATCCGGCCGCAAGGAAACGATTTTTTCAAATTTAATGCCATCGGCGGAGCGATACAGATCATGCTTCCAATCCGCTCCGACGCAACGCACCCATAGAAGCATCGCGCCGTTTTCGTCAAGCCCTTTGCCGATGGCGCTTTCACCATAATCAGGCGTGTTGACGACTTTCGATTCTTCGCCCCATGTCTTGCCGCCATCCATGGACAACCGCGCATAGACGCCGCGCGACCGTTCATCAATGGAATGGCGTTCGCCACGACTGTATGCGCAAACCAATCCGCCGCCCAACGTTTGGACGAACGGCCATGAATTGTAGCCTTTCACATCCTGCACAACCGATGGCGACGGAACTTCCGTCATGGAGGAAGAATTCTGTTTCATATTACACTCTCTATATATACTAACAAAAAGCCCCTTCCCATGCTTTGGGAAGGGGCTGGACACCAAATACTTACAGTTCAAAAATCTCGCATTCGCCCGGGCCGACCATCAGCGTATCGACATATTTGTCCGCCGCGACTTTCGTGCCGTCCTTCCGGATGCGGAGCACGCCCGGCTCGAACGTGATCGTCAAATCCATCTGTTCATTGAGACTACGATTGACAATGACCAAATATTGCTTGCCGTTCTTTTCCAACAGCGAAACGATGGCGCCTTTGTCATGCGTGTCCAGTTTCGTCACTTTCGGCGGCAACGTCTCAAGACGCTTCGTCAATTCCGGGATGTCTTTTCCCAAGTGATTCACGGACAAGACTTTGGAACGCACGAACACATACGCTCTCGCTTGCAGCTCCTGATTCACTTCGCGCACACGGTCATAGACGGAATTGCGCTTTTTCTCCAGCGTGATAGGCGCTTCGTGGAAGTTCCATGTCTCGGTGCCTGGATTCCAGTAGGTGAAATACTGCAAGCCCTGCGCGCCATAGGCCAGATTGCTGTACATCTGCAATTTCAGACTCGCAACCGTTGCAACCGGATACGGGCCATGAGCCGTCGCCAACGCGAACGCCCAGAACGGACGGTTCACACGCTTCGCTTCTTCAGCAACGATTTCCAAATTCGGATACCAATCGCCGCGCAAGTTGTCACCAATGACAGGATAATGGTCGTAGGAAATGAGCTGAATCGGCACGTCTTCCACGAAACGATGGACATAGTTACGATATTCGTCCAATGACTTAAAGCCGTAAGTCGGCAGCAAATTCAGATAGCATGTGTGCGTTGGATCCGTATCGATAATACGCTTTGCCCAATCCCACAATCCTTTGAACGACGGAATACCGGGCTCGTCCACAAGAAAATAACCACCGAGGCCCGGATGGTTCATGACGGCCTTCACCGTCTCTTCGGGCTTGTCACGCAAATCATTGCACGTGAACATGCTGTAGATACCCGCCTGATGCGCAAGATCCAACGCCTTGAGAGCGTCTTCGGTTTTGCCGATGTGGGAGAAATTGATGTTGAAACCGGCCTCTTTCATTTCAAGGAAGCGTTCCAGACTCAAATCCGCCGGCGGAATGCTGTACCACGACAGAATCGGCAGAATGTCCTGTCCGGGGAACAAATCCGTCGGATCCGCGGCGCATTTCACGGTTTTTTTACCAACAGTGGCGCATCCTTCGCCCAACAGAGCACAGACCGCCAGCACACCCAAAAACATACGACTTTTCATCATTTCTCCTTATGATTTACAAATGGATTGCCATACCCTTCGGCATGGAGCGAAAAACAACATTCTCTTAACTTATATACAAAAAAGATTTTGGCAAACTCAACCACGCACATTAAATTATTGGAACACTTTCAAACCATAAAATAAAAAGGACTCACAACCATGAAAAAAACTCTTTCCTGCCTGTTTTTCGCTTTGTTCGGCTTGATGATTCTCACAGGCTGCCGCACCACACCGCCTGCGCCGCCGCGTGTTTCCATTCTCGGCGACAGCTATTCAACTTTCAAAGGCTGGATTCCCGAAGGCAACGCCATCTATTACCCGCAAACAAAAGGCAATAACGATGTGAAGAATGCCGAAGAATGCTGGTGGCATCTCGTCACAGCGGCCATCGGCGGCGAACTGGAAAAAAACGAATCATGGAGCGGCTCAACCATCTGCTATACAGGCTATAATGCGAAGGATTTCAGCAGCTTCAGTTTTGTGACGCGCGCCAACCGCCTCGGCAATCCGTCGCTGATTCTCGTTTGCGGTGGCACGAACGACAGCTGGGCCAACGCCCCTATCGGTGAATACAAATGGAACGATTGGACGAAAGAAGAGCTCTACTCCTTCCGCCCCGCCATGGCCAAACTGCTTTTCGACCTCAAAGAATTTTATCCGAATGCGAAAATCTATTTCATTCTCAATTCGGAACTTAAGGCCGATATCAATAATTCCGTTCATGAAATCTGCACGCACTACAATGTGCCTTGCATTGATTTGAAGGACATCGAAAAGCAAAGCGGGCACCCATCCATCAAAGGCATGAAAGCCTTTGCCGACCAAGTGGTGGAAGCGATTACGAAATAACCGCCTTCGGCGGAGCTAAAAACTTAAGGCTTAAAGCTTAAAGCAAAAAATCACAAGGCTTGCGGGAAATTTTCCGCAAGCCTTGTGGTTTTTCTAGAGCTTCTAGAGCTTCTAGAGCTTCTAGGATTCTAGGATTCTAGCATCCTAGCCTTCTAGGATTCTAGCATCCTAGCCTTCTAGGATTCTAGCATCCTAGCCTTCTAGGATTCTAGCATCCTACCCAATCACCGCTTTGATCCACGCATCTGCAAATAGCTGATGCCCAGCGAGAAGCGGATGGACGCCATCTTTCGTCCAATGCTCCTGCGGAGCACGGGCCAAGGCATCATCCAACAGCGTCTGGCTGGGGATGAAAATCGCATTGAATTCGTCTGCTAGCTTGCGGACAATGGCGCGGCGCTGGTCGATTTCTTCTTTCCAACCGTCGCCGACAGCGCCGAATGGATGCACATACGGCTCCATGAGAACGAGTTTCACATTCGGCAATTCAGCCTTCGTCCATTCCAGCAGTTCATGGTAAATGCGTTCATAACGAGGCACTTCCACACCGTTCTGACGAGCAAATTCATGCCATGTATCGTTTACGCCAATCATGATCGACAGAATATCCGGACGGATATGCAAAGCGTCGATTTTCCAACGCGCGTACAAATCGACGACACGGTTGCCGCTGATGGCTTTGTTGATGATCGTGTATTCGCCCGGATAGTCGCAAAGCAACCGAGCAGCGACGAGCATGGGATAACCCGCGCCCAGCCCCGCTCCTGGCGGCAGGATTTCATTCGACTTGTCGCGCCCCGCATCCGTAATGGAATCGCCTTGGAAAAGAATGGTCTTCATGTTTGTTTCCTGTTGATATTACGTTATTTATATTTAGTCTAAAACTCAATTCGCACCATAAATGTACAGGCCACCGTACGTCCAATTCGGATTGGGCATGCCCGGAATGTTGATCCGATCCATCGTCAGCAGAATATATTTATATGGATAGCCGTCAGGCAGTTCCGCGAAGCACGGCCACACGCGGGAATTGGTCGTTTTCATAACGCCCCACGGTGTGTCCAACGGAGTGTCGCCCCACGGTTCTACATCCAATTTCAGCTTGCCAAGCTTCTGCAACAACGGATACGAATACACATACAACGCATGTTCCGCACTGCCAGAGAAGCAATAACGGACACCGTTCATCCATTGGATGGTCGTGCCCGTTGAATCTTCTGGAACGATCTCCGTCAACGGTTCATACGGGCCATCCCAGTTGTCGCTTTCCAACATCTGTGCTTTGATTCCCTTCACAAATGTGCAAAGGAACAACCGCCATTTTTTCGCCTCCGGATCCCAAATGCCCGATGGATCTTCGTGCATCAATCCTTTCAGTCCCAACGACTTGGCTTTCATGACGCTCAATCCATGCAGCGGATTTTCCTTGCTCCACGCAGAATTCAGGCCGCCTTCCGCACGGCCATTCAAGCCGTCACCGCCTGTGGAAAAATTACTGACGAATGCGCGCCATTCGCCCGCCTCTTCGTCGAAAAACAGATGGGAGGCCACATCATTGCGCAGTTTGCCGTCGCCATAATCGAATAGGATGGTTCCTTCCAGACGGACGTCCATCTTCGCGGGATCAAAGCTTGCCACGCCTTGGAAACCGCCGAAAATCCGTACGGAAAACGTGAAGAAAAGCCGTCCATCCTCCCAATAGAGGGCGTTTTGGCGGCCGCGCGTCACAAAACGCACATCCGCCTGCCCCATGCCAGCCGTCAGCGTCTTTTTCACATCGCCCATGCCGCCAGAGCCGCGCATCGACAGCTCCGTCGTCCACGTTTTATCCCGCGGATCAAAGCCATCTGGAAGCGGAGCCAATTTGGAAAGTCTTGTCACACCGTCTTTTGTCACATAGACACCGCAACGCGACTTGCCACAGAACGCCACATGGAAGGTATAGGGCGGCGTCACATCCGACGGCGCTTCGACGCGCATTTTCACATTACCATTTTTCGTCACCAACTGCATCTCAGCAGGCAGCGACGTCACGTCCGCCGCGTAATGGCCACAAGGAAGAAAACTAACATCTTTTGGAAACGGAATCTCCGCATCAAAAACGAAACGCCGCTTCCATATCTGCTTGAACGACAAGTCCATCGGCGTCCGTTTCTTCAATTCGTCCATTTGTTGTTCCGCCATTATCTTGTTTCCTGTCATGACCAACACCAGCAGCAGACATGCGAAAGCCGCCCGAAAACCGCTGGATTTGCTTTGTAAAAACCGCATCATCGCGGAAGGTCCTCATCCGTCACATCGCCCTTGCAGACAATGTTCGTCGGCCCCGTAAGATACAGATTATCAACATGTTCGCCTGTGCGTTCGACATCGATAAAAAGATGTCCACCAGGCATGTCAATCTGCACATGACGACCGCTGGCCTTTCCCGCCAACGTCAAAACGGTCGCCACAGATCCAGAGCCTGTCCCGCAGGCGTAGGTGAAATCTTCCACGCCGCGTTCCCATGTCCGCACCGTCACATGGTCTTCCCCTGCAATTTCATAGAAATTGACATTCGCGCCTTTCGGGAAAGCCTTGTGGTAGCGCATCTTACGACCTAATTCAAATAACTTGTCATGCGGATAATCCACCAATCCGTCGATTGGCACGACGGCATGCGGAAGGCCCGGCGTGCCAAGCTCCACATATGTACATTCATACAATTTACCATCAACATCTAAATCACGTCGTTCCAACAACGTCACATCATTGAGACGCACTTTGTAAAGACGCTGGTCGATGCGATGGCCGATCACGATTCCGGAATCCGTTTCAATCCTCTGCACATCGCCCGCCAGACCATTTTCATAGCCATAACGGGCGATGCAACGCGCTCCGTTGCCGCACATTTCGCCAACGGAGCCGTCGGAATTGAAAAACAGCATCCGATAATCCGCTTTATTGGACGCCTCGACCACCATGAAACCGTCCGCACCGATGGACAAGTGTCGTTCGCACAGCGTTTTAACCACGTTCGGCAACTTTTCGTGCGGAATCTTCTCCACGCGGTTGTCAATGATGATGAAATCATTGCCCGCGCCGTTCATTTTCCAAAATTTCATGGTGGTTTATCCTTAATGCCTTTGCTTTAAGCTTTAGGCTTTAGGCTTTAAGCTTTTAGCTCTGCGAAGCAGCTTATTCCAGAATGATCGCCTTGAAAGCGTCGATTTCTTCCTGCGTTACGCCGCAGGTAAGCAGGAACTTCTGGATCTTGACAGACAGCGGGTCGTTCGGATCGCCATACTTAGCAAAGCCAAGGCTGATCGTATCGTAGTTTTCATATTTGAAATAGTCGCGGGCCGTGACTTCCCAATCCTTGCGCAAATTGTCTTCGGGAACTCCAAGAAGCCCACAGAGGATGTACGACAGCGTACCCGTGCGATCAGCACCCGCAATGCAGTGGAACACAATAGGATAGTTCTTCTTGTCGGCAAAGAGTTTGAAATCTTCCCGTACGGCATTCATGCCTTTTTCCTGGAAAATGGGACCATAGTAGTCATAGGAGGGGATATGGATCCATTTCACGGCCTTGCCCATCGGCGATTCCGTCATCGTCGCAACTTCGCCGTCCCAACGCAAATCAAGCTCCGTCTTGATGCCGACCTTGTTCACAAAATAATTGATGCCTTCCGGTTTGATGACCGTCGCGCCAATACGGCTCTTTTTCGGATCAATGCGTTTCGCTTCATCCCACACCCAGTCGGGGCTGTCCAGATTGAGGCCGGCAGAACGGAAGATCAAGCCCTGACGCATGCGCCGTCCGTCAACCGTTGACCAGCCGCCAAGATCACGTACATTATCCACGCCCGGCAATGTAATCTGGCGGGGGAGCAGATCCTCCGTCTTGAAGGAGCCCACCGGCGACGTCACGGTCTTCCCGCAGGGGGCCGTGCCCTTCACACGCCAATAAACCGTCTTACCAGCTTGGAAATTGCAGACTTGCGCCGTTTTCGCGTCGGCATCTACATTAACAACCAATTCCTGCGCGTTCGTCGTGAAATTCTCATCCAACGCGAATTCAATGTTGAAATCTTTCAAAAATCCGCAGGATTTCCAGCTGAACGTGGTCGGAACAGACTGATGGCGCTGATACAGAACGGCCCGTTTATCCTTGTCGTTGAAATAGTCCCGCCGCGGCGCGCTTGCCAGTTGCAGGAATTCGTGCATCTCTTTCGGATGCTGGACGACCACGTCATCCTTCGTGGGGGACACAAGGCTGATGGAGCAGCAGCCCGTCGCGATCAACATCAGAAACGGGATTAAAAACAGGTTCTTAAAGTCATGTTTTTTCATGTTTTGTCCTTTGTTGTCTTGAATTTACCATTTGTCGTTTTCGACTTTAACAAATCTAAACGATTAACATGAAACCAAATCCAGTTTTTTCAAGCTGTTGATAGATAATAATGGAGCTTTTCTACCACTGCGAATTTTTGTGGTAACTTTGTGGTAACTTTTGCAATGATTTGACAGTAATGAAAGTGATGGTATTTTGATTTTTATACCAAAAAAGCCTCTCCAGAAAACTGAAGAGGCTAAAAAATTGGCATCTCCAACCATTATTTTCGTACTTAAAAACGTTATTGTGACATGTGTGTGACATTTTCCGGGGAGCAAGGGAAAATGAAATGACAAAAGAAGAAAAGAATCTGATGCTGCGGAAGGGCGTGTACTATCTCCGCGCCACGGTGAACGGGGTGTCCGTCCGCCAGTCACTCCATACGGGTGATCTGGAGGAGGCCGTCCGGATGAGGGACGAACGGCTGGCGATGCTTGGCAGCGGCCAGATGTCGGACAAGGTGCTGCTGCAGTCAGTGGAGCGGCAGCTGGCCGGCATCGAAGCGGAGAAGAAGGCGAGAAGAGAAGACCCCATGCAGGGGGCCATGCTGTCGGAGGCGTTCGGCATCTGGCGGCGTGATCCGACGCGGAGGCCGTGCAAGGAAGGACAGGCCACGATCCACCAGTCGAACTGGCGGAAATTCCTCGGCTGGCTCATGAAAAGGCATCCGGAGATCCAGTTCGCCAGACAGCTCGGCCGGAACGTCGCGATGAGATGGGCGGCGGACGAGCTGGAGGCCTGCCGGGCCGTGAACACCTACAACCACCACGTCACGTCCGTGAAGACCATATTCGCCTCCCTCCGGAAGATGGACGCGTCCCTCGGCGATCCTTTCGAGTTCATCCATGTCAGATCCGACAAGGACGACGCGCAGGGGAAGCTCCCGTTCACGGCCGAGGAGCTCGCCAGGATCAAAAGATCGCCGGAGACTGACTTCGTCCGGCTGTCGAAAATCGGCTACTATACGACGCTAAGGCTGGAAAACGCCGCCCATATCAGATGGGAGGACTTCGACGCGGATCTACTATATTATTATGGCATCCACACGAAGACGGGGGCGGACGCGACGCACCGCATCAATCCGGAACTACGCGCCCTGCTGGCGGAGACACCGCCGGATCAGCGGCACGGGTATGTCTTCCCCGATTATGCGCGGATCTCGGAGCAGCGTCTGGCGAAGTGCTTCCGGGAGTTCCTGGGACGGTGCGGGATCCAGACGCAGATAACAGTCACGGGAAGCAACGGGAAGACCCGGACAGCCTGCATCCGCGGCTTCCACAGTTTCCGGCATACGGCGATCACGCAGGCCCTCCGGAACGGCGCGACCCCGCAGCAGGTGCGGCGGCTGTCCGGTCATTCGTCAGAACGGATCCAGAGACGCTACACGCATCTGGACGCGGATGACGCGGGAGAGGCGGCGGCCAAAATCGGGACGTTCTAAAAACAGGAAGGCCCAGTCGGAGTAATCCGGCTGGGCCCTTTTTTTTTGGGGGGGGGGATATTGATTCTTATTTAATCATATACTTCTTCAATAGGCATTGGATTCGGGAGAGGAGATTTTTTCGCGCGGGCATACCATTCATCCACTGTAAGCCCTTCTTTTGCTGCCAGTTTTTCAAATAATAAATCTAGGTCTGTTTTTTTATCTTCTGTTAGATCGGCGAATCCAATTTTTCGAAGGAATTTCACCAGCCAGGAGGGATTAGATATTTTTTTCATGATGATTTCCTCCAGTTCAATGTCATAAAGGTCTGATCTTTTTCTGTTATTGAAACCAGGCCAAGCATGGGTATCCATATTCTGGGTAATCAAATTATATTTATTTTCCCAGAATGCAAGAAATTCTCTTCTGATATTTTGTGATTTTCCATGCGAAAGAGCAAACCATGCAAGGGAACGAACCGCCATTTCCTTTGCATATTCTTCTTTATAATGCTTTCCTAATATTTTAATGCCATTTGTATATGTCCGCGTAATTTTAACAGCTTCAACAACTGGTTCAAAGGCTTTTTTCATAATAAGCCCCTTTTCAATGATTGCATGAATATATTCATGAGTAGAAGTCAAAATCGGATAAGGGGCCTTTGCACTAATTTCCACTAGATTTTTACTTGAAATATATTGCCCAAGACGAATAAGTCCGTCTTTTGTTTTCTCCGCACTTTCAGGCAATAAAGAAAGCTCAGGCAATTCATTATTTTCAATGCTGAATATTTCCTGAAGATTTAAAACAGTTTCCTGACTAGCTTTTTTGATACGTTCTACAGCTTGTTCTCTTGTCTCATCTTGAACGGGAGCAAAAGGAGAGGACACATTCTCATAATAAACATCTTTTGAAGTTTCTAAAAATTCCGCGTCCTCCTTCATCTTCTGCTCGGCTTTTTTCGCGATCGGTTCCGGGACGCGCTTGCCGACCGGCGGCTCCGGAAAGTCGTCGGCGGAGGGATCGAAGCCGAGGGACGACGGCTCGAAGCTCGAATCGTTCGGCTCGGGCTTGACGCCCATGTCCTCCAGATCCTCGGCGGTGGCGAGCTCGCGGCGGCAGTGGCAGTGGAACTCGCCGCCGGGCGGGCTCTGCGTCCAGATGGGATGGTTGAACGCGTACACCTTGCCGTCGCGCTCCAGATGGCTCTTCCGGTGGTTGTCGCAGACGCCGACGCGCCAGATGCCGTAGGGGTAGGCCTTCGACATGCGCTTCCATTTCTGCCAGTGGCCGGTCTCCTGGGCCATGCGGACGTTCGTGTCGAGGATCAGCTCCAGCCGGGGGATCGACGCCAGCTGCGTGACGCCGCGCGCGTCCTTCGGAGGTGCGAAGCCGAGGGCGGCCAGGGCGTCGGCGCCCTCGCCTACAAAATACTCGCGGAGAAGACGCCGCGCCTGGTCGCGCGACATCTTGCCCTCCACGACGGCCTGAGCCCTGCGGTGGAGCTCGCCGAGGATGCCGCTCTCCGCCACGCGGGCGGAGAAGAAGGCATGGCGGCGCGCGTTCGCGTCCCATGTCGCCGTGATGGCCTGGTATTTCATGGCCGTCGGCGTATCGACGCGGGAGGCGATCTGGTCGGCGGCCTGCTGGAATGTAACAGGGGCGTTAAACATTTGCCTCCGCTTTTTCGCATGCCTTGTTATAAGCTATTCCACCGAACTTGTCCAGAAGGAGATGGCACTGCTTCGCCTTGTGAATGACCCAGTAGCGGAGCGGATTGATGAAGCAGTAACGCCACTTCGCCAGTTTCTGCGCGTTGACGAGAAAAGCCTTGTTAGACGCCAGGAAATACTCTGTGCTTTTCTTGTGCTTTTTCGACCAGTTGATGTCATGGTTCAGGCTGTCGATGAAAAGAAGCGGATGAAGAGCGTCAATGAAATCACGAAGGATGGCGGGGAACCATTCAGGCCCCACGCCATTGCAATACTGGATGGCCTCTTCGTATGGCGTATAGGAGATGTCGTTCATCTCGAATTTCAGCTCCAGCGCTAATTTCTGGTATTCTTCGTATTTCTCTTTTGTGAGGTTCATTTAATGCCTCTCTCGAAAAGTTCGACTTTTACGATGTCCCGGACGTCGTCCTTCGTCAGCATGGAGTTCCTGACCTCTGCCAGCTGCACGTTGATAGAAGCCAGTTCCTTTTGAATGTCGAGGAGCTGGACGACGGCCAGCTTGCCGATCCATACCAGCACGCCAATGAGGGCAAGCCCCAGGCAACGCGACACGATTTGCCAGTTCAATTTCATCGTCCAGCTCCTTCTTCTTTATTCATCAAGCAAGTCCGCAATTTCGGGGATGTCCATGCAGCCAACGCAGGAAACGTCGAATTCTGCTCCGTCATCCAGAATCATTTTGAAAGCTATCGTTTTCAGTTTGCCCCCCTCTATTACAAATTGCTTGATGTAGAGGTCGGTCTTCTTCACCTTATACTTCTGCAAGATTTTGCAGCGTTCAATGAAGTGTACGATGTTGTCATATTTGGACACGTCACCTTCCGGTGCGACTTCTGTCTTGTCAGCATAGCCGCCATCGATAAGCTCCTGAGCTACGGCGATCTGATGGCTGACTTTTCTGTTTGTGACATTGACTGTGCAATTCCCATCAGGGCAGTCGAATGGTTTGTCGTTTGTTTTTTCTTCCGGTGTGAAGGCATCCGCAGGAAGCCCAGCAAGGGATTCCTCCACGCCGTCCCTGAAGCCATTCAGAAATTGATTGGCGGCGACCTCATCGACCTTTTTGGCAATAATGCGATCGGCGACGGCTCCTCCAATTCTGACGGCGGTTGTGATAAGTCTAGCCTTGGCATAACCATATTTTGCGGTGAGCGCAACTTGAAGGATTTCGAGGGCGATCTCGTTCGCTCCTCCAGCCGTGGCGCCTCCTTCGGCGGTCTGCAAGGCAGCGTAAAGCTCTTCGCATTTCTTTGTGTATTTTTCATACTTCGGATCATCTTTCAGCAGGCCATAGGCGACGACGCTGGCTCCGCCGACGTTTTTGCCGGCCTGATAGTAGTCGTCTCCAACAATTATCTGTTTTACGGATCCGAGAAGAGACTTTCCGCTGGATTTAGATGCGCAGCCTGTGAAGATGAGCATGGTGGAAAGAGCCACCATAATGAGCGTGAATGCGAATTTTTTCATGTTCGATTCTCCTTTTTTTTGTGTTTTGGTTTTTATTTGCAAACAGCGGATCCGTGAAGCCGTGGCATACTTCGCGGAGCCCTCCGTCTATTCCGACGCGTTCTCTATAATCTCCACCAGGGTGTCAACCATTTCGTCCGTGATGCCGAGCACCTGGCGGATGCGGATGCAGTCGGCGTCCTCCAGATCGACGTCGAGCACCGAGTTCCAGAACAGCTGCACTTCGATGTTCGCCTGGTATGCGGCAACGAGCTGGTCGTACAGCTCCGGGATGGCCTTGAAGGCCTTCAGGACCTCGAAGCGCGTGAAGACTGTCCGGCGCTCCACCTTGTAGGGATTCAGGAAGACTTTCCGGACAGCGTTGATGTGTGCGTTCAGCCTGCCCTTGTATTGCAGTTCAAGCTGTTGAGCAGATGTGCCGTAGAAGTATTCGCGAAGTTCAGCGTAGCATTGGCGTTCAAGTTTTTCGTAGTCGTCAAGCCTCTGGCCCTTGTACGGGATTCTTACGATAATCCAGTCGTAGCCGCCAGCTTCTTTGTTGCGATGGACAAACGCGGGAAACAAGATTGCGCTTCCGCCAACGTTGTTTTGCTCGACAACAAGGCCTGGCATTTCTTCGCCATGCTCCATGCAGTAGCGGAGTTGGAAATTTGTGGGAATGTCTTTTGGAATGATGTTCATTTGATTATGTCCTCGAAATAGTAGCTTTTCCCTTCCTTGACGACACGCGTCGGAAACGGTACGATTGTGTTGTTCTTCTTTTCGTAGTATTCCTTCAAAGATTCAACTATGTCTTCTGAAGATGTAAAGCACACGCCTAGCATGTCGTTCAAGTAGAACTGGAACTTTACTGGCGGCTTTTCCGGATTGATGACCTTGCGATCCTTGGGAATGAAAATCCAGTCTATGACGATTATCTCCTTGTTGACAAGATTCTCAATCGGGAAGTTGATGCCTTTCAAGTCACGCTGTCGCGGCTTTGACGGCACGGTTGCGCGAATGCCGACAAGCTCCATCTTCTTCAATTCTTCCAATGTTATCGTCATGCGGCCTTCTCCTCCTTTGGCAGAAGCTCCTTGATAGGCGTGCCGACTATTGCATTCCACAATGCCTCCGGATTAGTGACATGTTTCACCCATCCCCAATAAGCGGCGAGGCTTTTGTAATGTTTCATGGATGGATCTTCCTTGAATTTTCTGGCCGCACGCCGGACCGAACGCTCGATCCCCTTGCGGAGCCGAGTCTCGTGACGGTGAAAAACATATCCCATAAAATCGATGCCATTGCGCTCGATTGGAAAGATTTGCACGTTAGGCTTGATCTCTAGACCGTAGTCCGTGACGAATTCCGTAATCTTGACGAGAAGCCCCTTTAATGCCTGTTTATCGTTCGACAATACGACAATATCGTCGCAGTATCTCGCATAATGGCGGAAGCCTAGCTGCTCCTTGACATAGTGGTCGAGCGGAGATAAATAAAAATTCGAGTACGTCCCGGACGGAAGATTGCCTTTCGGGACGCCCTTGCCTGGGCAGTTCATGATGCCCGCCCTGTGGATCCGGAGCGATCTTTCGTCCTTGATCTTGCGTTCTATCAAACTGTAAAGTTTTTCGCGGTCGATGTTGTCGTAGAAGTGCCGGATGTCGAGCTTCAGGCAGTAGATCGGCTCGTCGTCGCGGTATTCGCAGAGATATTCCCGCATCCGATGGAGCCCCTTTGTCGGACCTCTTCCCTTGATGCCGCTGAAAGTGTCGGCTATAAGCGATTTTGTTAGGATCTTGCCATCTACCTGCATTACTGCGTGCATAAGGACATTGTCGCGATATACCTTGTCCCAGCAGATCTCTCGGAGCTTTCCGCATTGCGTCCGGTAGAAAAGCCCGTAGTCTTTCTCCGAGACATTCCAGTCGCCTGACATGATGATATTCTGCACTTCCGTCAGAGATTCGGCCAGATGAGAGCGGAACTCCTTCGCCTGCCGTCTTCGCGAGCGATTCTTCGGCTTGCGTTTAAGAGAGGCACGCCATCCTTCATAAATATTTTCGGCCGATGCCGTTTTTTCTGTTAAATTTCCATGTCTTTTCATATTGATTTTCTATAAAGCGTAGTCAGGAAAATGTATCTTCTTCGGCTTTCCGGCCTACCAAAGCTACAGGTTGAATTGTCCGTCCATTGACCTTTTAGTCGGTCGCGAAACCATGCCTCATATTATTTTATAAATTGTTTATTTCCTGTCATTTCCGCTGGGCGCGAGCCGATATTCGTATTCGAGTTCGTCAACGAGTTATTCGCATTTACGTAGAACGGACCGGCGTTTGAACCATTATTCGTATTTCCGAAGCGGAGCGCCAAACGAGGACCCGCGCAGTCAGGCATGATTCCGCATAATATGTTTTAACTTGTATCTGTCATTCTGCCCTCTTTATGATCTGCCGCCGCTACGCGGCGGACGAACTGCGCCGCCTTACGGCGGCTCCGTATTGTTCCGACCTTTCCGACCGTCCGGCTTGCCGATCCGTCCGACCCTATCGACCTGACTACGCCGCTGGGCGCGAGCCGATATTCGCATTCGAGCTCGGCAACGAGGTATTCGCATTTACGTAGAACGGACCGGCGGTTGAACCAACAGTCGTATATCCGAAGCGGAGCGCCAAACGAGGACCCGCGTTCACGTCGTTATAGAAATAATCGCACAATCCCTTCGTGGCGCTTCCCCAGTTTCCTGCGCGATAGATGGGAAAGAACGTGATGGGATCAAAATAGCAATAATATCCACTGACCTTCGGCCATTCGTGATGAACCCAGACGGCTTCCTCCCCTGTGTAGCCTGTTGGCGGGAAGACGTATTCGTCGCCTTTCATCCTGCCGCGATCCGTGTCGAGCCATGAATATTTCGCCGTGGACTGCGTGAACCAGTAGCCGCTTTCGGAATAATCATCGACAGCCGCCGTGACATTGCCGATCTTGACTGTCAGCTGCGCATCGGAAAAGACTTCGCGTGTGTTCGTGTCCGTGTGCGGATTGACGACGTGAGAATAAATAACACTTTTGCCGCTCTTCCATGCATAAGAGTGTCCTGCCGTGTCGTTTGCGGAGCTTCGTGTGTAGGTTGCCGATCCGACTGTGATGGTGCCTTCTCCGACTGATGCGACTGTTCCGGTGACGGTTGACAGGGATGTATTCGCATATAGATTTAGGCCGATTTCCGGCTCTTCGGCTGTCGTGTAGAATTTCGTCGTGCCGCTCATCCAGCAGTAGAGGCTAATGCTTTGCGGATCATCCTCCATGTCGCGGAGATAGATGTTCCCGCCATAGGTGATGGACAGGTCGATCGCGTCCTGATTTTTCTGGATGCCGTCGTCGTTGCACCATTGGCTTCCGAACGGATCCTCTATGCCGCGATAGCTGCATTGGACGACACGCTGCGCGTGGTTCCCCTGAGCCGTGGAGTTCCACAGCGACGCGCCGTTCTTCATGGTCAGCAGGTCATAGTCCTCCCCGGCGGCGTCGATGTCGTCCGCGATGATCTCTCCGCTGTTATTTCCGAACGCGGCAGTCCGTCCCGTCAGGCGCATGGACTTGTAATTCCAATCTGAAAGATTTGTGTATCCGACGGAGAACTTCGCCTGCGCGGAGATCGTGCCATATTCAATGGCCATCATCTTGCCCATGTAACTGCCGAACAGGAAGTTGATGCTGTCGAAGCCATTGTTCGCATGGCCGATCCGGAACTGCGCCCGTGTTGCGCTTGCGGCGGGAAGCGCCCCTGCGACAGAGCGGTATTTCCTTCCTGCTGAATAACCGGTCGGCGACGCGACGACGGTCTTTTCATAGATCTTCGTGTCCACGGTGGATCCCTGCGTAATGGTGCCGCCGACAGTGTAGTCGGTTCCAGGCGTCAGCTTCGTGAAGACGTTTGCGGATCGTGAATAATAGGACTTGTCAGCTTGGTATGTGGCATCGGCAGTGACCGCATGGTTGTTGTTCAATGTGTTTCCGTCTGCGTCGCAGATGCAGGACCGGAAAGACGCGACGAACTGCTTGCGGAGCGTCTTGCCGTCCGGCGAGACATAGAAGAACGGATCAGGGAATGATCCGTTGAACGGCCTGTCGCTGCATAGCCAAACAGTGTGCTGGATGTCCTGGGCATCCGTGTAGGTGTCGATCCGGAAGTGCGTGATGTCGATGTCGCTCATGACGTCGCCGTCCGCACCGGTCAGGATCGCGGCGGTGCCGTCTTCCTTCAGCTTGGAATTGGATGGATGCAGATAGTAGTTCACGTTCCGGGCGGTCCGCATGGTGCAGCGCTTCCAGTTGTGGGCGGGAAGGATGCCGTGCGCTTCGACCTGCATGTAACGGAGACTCGTGTCATATTGCGCATTATCGTAAATATTGTTTAGGACGACGCATTGCCCCGCCCTGTCCTGTGTCATGTCCGCAGTCTTCCAGTCGATTCCGTAGATATAAGAGGCGGAGAGACGATGCTCGAATTCGTCAAGCGTCTGCTGGGCCTCCTCCGCGGCGGTCGCGACGGTCTCAGCCGCTTCTTTGACTGTCTCAGCCGCCTGGACAGCTTCGCCCACCTTCTCCGTGGCGATCTGCGCCTGCTGGCTTGCGGTCGTAGCGGAGGTTTCGGCATTTTCGGCGGACGTCTGGGCGTTCTGCGCGGATCCTGCGGCCGCATTGGCGGCGGAGGCGGCATTTGTGGCAGCATTCGAGACATTCGTGGCTAATGTATTGACGACGGTCTTCACTGCATTGACGGCGCCCTTTGCCTCTTCCGCGGCCTGTGCAGCATTTGCGGCGGATGTCGCGGAGGATTGCGCCCCGGAGGCCGACTGCGCGGCGGAATTTGCGGATCCCGCAGCAGAATTTGCGGCATCTGCCGCGGCACCTGCGGAAGATGCAGCGGCATTCATGGCATTCACGGCGGTCGTCGCAGCTACTTCTGCCTTACCTTGCGCCGTCTCGGCTTTCGTCTGGGCTGTTTCTGCCTTCCCCTGGGCTGTTTCAGCTTTACCTTGTGCTGTCTCGGCCTTGCCTTGCGCCGTTTCGGCTTTTCCCTGAGCGGTTTCTGCTTTGCCCTGGGCGGTTTCCGCTTTCGTCTGGGCCTCCTCCGCCTTGCCCTGGGCGGTCTCGGCGGCTCTCTGCGCGGCTTGCGCGGCGACTTTCGCGGCCTCCACGTCCGCGGCCTGCGCGTTCAGACTGGCGACGATCGCATCGATCTCGTCCTTCGTGTAGAAATGCACGCGATCAAGCCCGGCGGTGGAGCGGACGGCGTCGGCGATGACGGGATTGCACTGGCAGCGAGCCTCCGCAAGAGTGGCGTAGGAGCTGTCGGCGGCGCGGAGGACATAAAGACCGATCCAGCAGTCCAGAGGCTTCGGAAGACCATTCGTCCGTTCGAGAAAGACGCGGGTGCGGGTGGTCATGTAAAGCGTCACGGCATGTTCGGACGCTTCCCCGGACGTGACGTCATGCCGGATGGCGGCCATGACCGGCGCGTCGCCATTTGCGGCGCCTTCGGAATAGAAAATGCGGGAATCGTTGACGGCGAGCAGCAGGACGTCGTCCTTTGCAATCGATTCGGCCGGAAGGGAAAGGGAAACGGCGTAGAGATCGCCGAAATTCAATACGGGGATCGCGCCGGAAAAGGCGCCGTCCTGAATAGTCAATGAGATGGGAGTGGACATGGTCTTGCCTCCAGTTTAGTGTTTTACATACGACAATAAAAAAGCGGGCGTGTCAACCTTCCCCGCCGACCTGGCGGATCCTTGCATCGATGTCCGGATTCTGCCGGCGGATCTCCGCATCGATAGCGGCGGCGACCTCCAGAAGGATCCCCCGGGCTTTCGCGAATTCAGCGGACTGCCAGAGCAGCGCGGCCTCCCTGGCCTTCGTCGCAATAGCCGGCCACGACTTAAAGGTATGGTTCACGACGGCGCGGATCGACCCATGGACGAAAGAACGGTTTTCCAGTTCGTAGGTGTATTCCCCCATGGCGACAAGAGCCTCGTCGGTGTGCTTCTGCGCGCAAAAGATGCACTGGTTCATCGGGCGGGTCTTGGTCGGCCGCCTGTATTCCCATGTATCGGCCACGACCAATGATTCGGTCTTGATTTCCGGACTGTTTGGATTCTTTTGGCATCCGCAGCTCATTCGCTTTCTCCTTCGTCTTCATCCACCGGGACTTCGAAGCCTTCAATGCAGAAGTGCATGTCTTCGTCAGCGGGGCACGATATGGTTGAATCGTCCCAGTATGGGATTTCTTCCGGATCGTAGCCGCTCCACTGTCCGCAGTCCGCGTACTGCGGATAGTTGCCCACGCCTGGAAGCGTGTATGTCTCCCGGTATCCGTTCAGCCCTTTGACGATAAAACCCTCGTTGGTGCAAACGTAGTGGATATTGAGCATCAGCCAGGCGCATCCCGTCCCATACTGCGTTGGATACGTGCCGGCATTGGCCCCGATGGTTATCCATCTAGGCGTGTAGCAGTAATAGCTGTACGACCATCCGTCAGGCTCATCCGGAGTGACGCGCACCTCGCGGACGTTGCACGGATGATCCACGACTGTAAAATCCGGAGACAGCACGGCCGCCGCCAGATGCAGATGGGAAGACGTTGTATCTACATTGATACACGGCGTCGGCGCCATGCCGTTGCATCCGGCAAGGCTGGCGGCCTCGTCCGGATCTGTAAGACTCTGGTCGCAGACCTCGGAAGGCTGGCAGCCGTTGACCCACATATCCATGCTCCAGCCGCCATGCGACCAGATGTAGTGCATACCAGTAAAACTGAGGCCATAGTTTGAAACTGACGGCTGTCCATTCGAATACGTCACGGTATAGCCAATATCCATGTCGTTCGTAAACGGCGTGTAATGTGTGCCTGTAAACGACACTGTATCATATATGCTGTTATTACCGCCGCTTGACAAATAATAGCCTGTAGGTGGCGTGAAATACTGGCGTACATTGCCTCTGTACGGCGCGCCTTGTGACCCGTAAGGGTATATCACGCGCAGCCACGTCTTCACATTTCCAGCCTGATCTAATGCCTTTCCAGTAAAGCACATGGCCCGGTAGTCGATATACATTGTCCTGCCACCTGTGCCCTGCACAGGTTCGTATGTATAACCGCACACGCCGCATCCTGAATAAGAACTGGTCACAGTTTGTCCTGTGTCCATGTCATACCATGTAGAGGTATAGGTATAATTGAACTTGTTGTCGTTCCCCCATACGACGTCATCGATGCCGAAGACATCCGGGTAAGTCAAGATGAGCTCCCTGTCCGGATAGCGGCCGTCCTCCCACGGGCAGGCGCACACGCCCTCCAGGTCGAGATAAAGCCAGTAGGCCTCGATGGGGTCGTCCTTCGTGTAGAACGCCGGCGTTCCGCATCCGCAGGACATGACCCAGTATCCCGTCGCCGTCTCCGCGCAGCACATTTTCTTGCTGTAGGCCACGGACTCGGAGTAGTCGCCCTGGTACCAGCTCTGCTCCCTGAGCGCATACCAGTCGCCGTAAGCTACAACGGAGCCGTTGACGGTGCATTTAGCCAGGTGCACGAGAACGCCTTCGCCATGCCAGGTCCAGCCATTCTCCACCGCCTTGTTATGCAGCAGCATCATGTCGATGCAGGGATCCTCTGTGTCGCAGATGCCGGCGTATTCCAGACACGTCTCCCCGTCCTGCAGCGTATGAGTCGTTATGGTGGAGCATTCGCAGTCGATGAACGTGATGTTGTAGGTTGGCGGATCCGGCTCGGACGGCGGTTCCACCGGCTCGGCCGCCACCTCCCACTTCACGGCCATTATAAATGGCTGATAGTGGTAGTTATTGCTTTGCCACACCTGCGGCGTGGTTAGCCAGTCGTAATATCCCTCCCCCATGAGCGTGCCGCCATGCCATCTCTGGGCGGTCACGAGCTTCAATTTTAACAGATTACAGGAATCTACACGGCAGCCGTCGGAAGGCGTGATCGATGTCGGATCCTCCGGAGACCATACAGGAAGCTCCCCCGCGACGTCATAACCTTCCAAGGAGACCATGCCGTGCCGGCATTCATGGTCCGAGATCCGGCACTCGCATCCCACCGTCAGCATCCCCCCCGTCTGGATGTTCTGGAGCGTCTTGGCGTATGTGAGCAGGCCGTGCCCGTAGCCCGTCGTGTCGGTCACGATCGACCCTCTCGGCAGCGCCACGAGCAGATGCCCCGTGGCGGGATGCACGAGCGTCCACGTCTCCAGCTCGGCGTCATACGACCATTCGGCGCACTGGTAGTCCGTCGTGAACGTGTTCTGCAACAGCCATATATGCTGTTGCGTGCTTTCGTCCACGAGCGCCAGGAGACGCTGGACTTCGGCATCGACCGCGCTAACGCATCCGGACACGCCGCCACACGGGCATCGGTCGCAGAGGACCGGGCGGCCCTGCCCGTCCATGATCTTCCTGCCGTTTTTGAGCCATGGGCGGAGCGTCATGTTTCCTCCTCGCACGGGCCGTATGTCGTCCAGACGAGGGCGCCCAACGCGTTATGGTCAAGAGACTGGACATCCGCGGCAGAATATCCGGAGATCCAGAAATAGGGCATCTGCGGAAGGACGATGTCCCCCAGATGGCGATGAAGCCAGATGGATCCGTTCCATGTTCCGAGCGGGATGTTCAGTTTCTGGTAGTTCACATCCAGAACGTTCGGGAATGAGCTGCCCGTCTGGATGGATGCGGATGAAGTCGATGCGACTTCCACCCACGCGCAGAGGCCGTTCGTGGCGTTCCTGGAGACGCTGGAGACGCTGATGGACGAACCAGGCAGGCGGACGGATCCGCCCGCGATGGTCAGCGTGCCGTTCGAGACGGTCGCCTTGAACGAGAAGTTCAGCGTCTCCCCTCCCGTGATCGTCTGCTGGATGATGTTCAGGATGGACGCGACATCAAGCTGAAGCTCGATGGCTCCCGCCTCGTCGGTCCCGACGGTCAGATGCTCCGAGATGCTGTGCATCCCGTTGACGGCGGCGAGCAGCGGGTTGATAGTCTGCGGGCCGGCGACCTCCCCCTGCTGGAGGGGCCTTACGCGAAGTCTGAGGCTTGCCATGGTCGTCCTCCCTTAGCTGATGGTCTCCCATGAGCCTTTCTTCTGCCAGCATTCGGAAAGAATGCGGGAGAGGCCCTGATGGCGTGTCTTTGAATACTTGGCGTATTTGAGCCGCCAGCCGTCAGACGTTTGGAGATTCCCGGGGTTCTGCGCGCCCGGATTGGACGTGACGGAGTCCTTCGCGACCGCCTCCCAGATCTTCGTATAGACGGGGCGCTGCTTGACGGTCGTGTAGAAGCCGTTCAGGTAGCCCGTGGATTCGCGGGTTTCATATTCGATGTCGTCGGCGACCAGCTCGTAGTCGCCATAGGTCGATGGGACGGACATGGACCAGTCTCCTTTTTATACTACTACAAAAATTCTTTTCCCGATTTTGGCTTCGAGTTTCTCGAAGCCTCTCTGGAAGCCTTTCTCGATGGCGGATTCGACGGACTTGCCGGACGATCCGCGTGATCTGCCGCCCTGCTGGACGGCCTCCTCCAGAACGTCGCCGCGCGTCTTCCGGTGCCGGCGAAGGACGGCGTCATGCCGGCCGCCCGTGATGGCATGGCCGGAGCCGAGGCCGTTGTTCCGGCTGGTCCGGCGCTTGCGGCGCTCCTTCTCCTCCTCCAGAACGGCCGCGACAGGAGCCGAGAAGGACGCGCCGCGCGTCTTCCGGACATCCGGAATAAGGGCGGAGCTTGACGGAGTTCTGGCGGAGCTTGATGGAGTAACGGCGAGGCTCGGCATCTGGCGGCGGATCGGGCCGCGCATCGCCTGCATCTGCATACGGCGGATCTCCCGCTCCCGCTCTACGGGGGAAAGCGAAGAGAATCTGGTCAGCCAGTCAGCAGGAGCCGCAGCGGCCTCCTGATTCCTGCGGATGTCGGCGTCACGGGCTCCGCTCTCGATAATATTCCCGATGCGCCCCATGGATCCCTTCAGATTCACGGGGACATATCCGGAAACGGCCTTCTGGAGATTTTTCAGACTTTCCAGCGGCTTGTCCAGCAGACCCTTGAAATAGTCCTGGGCATTCGGAGCGGATGTGCCAGACCCCCATCCCATTTCACGGCCTATTGCCTCTTCCAATTTCGCCCGCCTTGCATCCGGCATGACGGACATGTGCCGCTTGATCTGGCCGATCAGCTCGTCATAGGCATCCGCCTGGCTTCCGGTCATCTCGCCTCTGGTCTTAAGTGTCCCGTCACTGTTGATGATCTGCCTGTCCGCCCGCCCGTCCTGTGCGTTCAGGACCATGTTGGAATAAGTCGAAGGACTGATTCTCGAATAGGCGACAGCCAGAGCGCGGTCGCGCCGGTCGCTTTCAGCCCTGCCGAAGCCAGGTATGGCGGAGATGATGTCGGAGCGGAAGCGGTCGGACATGCCGCCCCATGCGGTCTTCAGAAGGGCCACGAAGAATTTCGCGCCGGCCGCTATGGAGTTGAAGATAAGCCCGCCGATGGCGCCGAATCCGCCATTCTCAGCCAGATGGCCGATAAGCCCGGCGATGTCCTTGATGGCGGAAGTGAAGAGGCCGCCGATTTCCGACGCCAGAGTCTTCAGCCTTTTCATGCCCTGCTCCGACGTGGCGGGATCGATGGCGGAGCGGATGATCTCGACAATCCCCCCGATCCTGCGGAGCGGGCCCGCGAGTTTCTTCTCCCAGTCGATAGAGGCGAGGAACTTGCCGACTGATTCGGCCAGGGGGATAAGATGGCCGGTAATGAACGAGGCCACGGGCTTGAGGGCGGTCTGCATTCCGTTCGCGAAAGAGTCCCACCATGCGCCGCCGAGCTGCTGGAGAGCGCCTTTGATGGTCTTCGACTGGCGGGCGGTCATGCCGCCGAACTGCTGCTCCATGTAGCGGAAGAGGATGTCCACGGCCTGCTTCGATTCCGTGACGAGACTGCCGTTTTTCGCGAACTGCATCCCGGCCTCGGACAGTTTCTGGCGGGTGACGCCGAAGCGGGACAGGGACTCCAGGGCCTCGCCGCTTCGTCCGGATGCGAGATAGTTGACGGACGTGACGATCTCGGAGATGTCGCGGCCGAAGGCGTTGGCCACGTCACCGAGGATCTGCAACCGCTTGAAGGTGTAGATGCCGAAGCTCTGCATGAGGTTGGCCGCCTGGATGACCTGCTGCGGGCTGTAGTTGGTGTTTTTCGCGTATTTCGTGAGCTCGTCCATGCGCTTGCGGGCCTTGTCCGCGTCCTTCAGCAGGACTTCCATCTGAATCTGGTACTGCTGCATCTCGGAGGCGGGCCCCAGGGCGGCCATGAAGCCGCGGACGGCGCCATAGGCGGACGCGATGGCCCCGATGGCACCGATGGCGACGCCTTTCAGGAGGCCGAACGCCTTGCTGGCAAGCGACAAAGGAAGGAGAAGGCCCGTCTTGATGCCCCGGCCGATCGACATGGCCGCGGATCCGACCTTCTTCAGATTCGTCACGGATTTCGTGGCGAACTCCTTCACCTCCGCCCCCGCCTTCCTGAATGCGGAGCTGAGGGAATTGGAGACGGTACGGGACGTTGTCTTCGCCTTGTCGCCGGTATCGCGGACCGCAGATCCGAGCGAATTGGAGACGACGCGTCCGGCCTTCTGCGCCTCGTCGCCGGTCTTGCGGATGGTTTCGGCGACCTGCTGGATGTCCTTCTGCGTCTTCTCCGCGTTCGTCGCTTCGAGTTCGACGGAAAGGTTGTATTTCTTTTCCTGCGGCATGTCGTTTTCCTTGTTAAAAAAAATGCGCGTCGTTCTACATGAACGGCGCGCCTGTCAACCTTTTTCAATTCGCCAGCCCGATCGCGGCGAAGGCCCTACGGCAGTCTTCAACGGCCAGCGGGACGCCTTCGTCGTCCACTTTCGCCAGCTCGACGATCTCCGGAGGAGAGTCCCATGGAAGACTGGCCTGGATGGCCGCGGCCGCGATCATGCGGATCTCGGCCTCCTTCGCCCATCGGTCGGCGAGCGTCGGCTCCCGGCAGTCCAGAAGAGCTCCGAGAAGCTCATGGACGGCGAGCTGGAGCGGCGGGAGGGGGACGGTCAGAGACGGCCGCCCTCCTTCGTAAAATCCAGCGAGCCCGCCCCGTACAAGCATTTCGCCTTCAGGACGGCGAGGTCCGCCATGTCCACGATGTCGGCGAGCTTCTCGGCCTCTTCGTCAGACGATCCGGCCAGCTTGAAGCCCGTGACGACGAAGATGCGGGAGGCCTCCACGACGGCGAGCGTCGCGTCGTCGGACGCATTGCGGAGGGCCAGGAGTTCCGCCTGCATAGCCTCCGGATCAGTCGAACTTTTCAGCCTTTCGGCCGCGTTTTCCAGCTTCTGCATGGCCACGCTTTCCGCGACGTCCTTCTCCGCGATGTCCCGGAGGAGCTTCAGCATCTCCGGATTGCTGCGGGCGGTCGCGAACTGCGCGTTGATGATCCCGGCGGGATTGTCGGGATCCTTGAAAGTGACTTTGATTCCGAGCTTCATTTTTCTTTTCCTTTTCTTTTAGTAGGCGGTCTCGCTGCCGTTGATCGTCACGGACGAGCGGTTCGCCTGCGTGTCGTACTCGACGCCGATGATCGCCTGGAACGACTTGACCACGATGGCGGTCGCCGTGCGCGATGCGTAGTACAGGAGCTTGACGAGCTGTGGAGGCGAGGGCCACGTGGCGTTGTCGCCTGATGCGTAGGCGGTCTCGTTCGCCCGCTTGTCTCCTCGGAGGGAGCATGACGCGGAGGGCGTCATGGCGCTGCGGTAGTTGTGGATGCGGCCGTCGGCCGTGGTGATGGCCGAATCGTCGCCGGCGAGCTCCAGGGAGCCGGAGCCGTACTCGAATTCGTCAGGGCCGGCGATCTCGGTGCCGGAGCCGACGGACGAGGTCCCGCCGACTTCGATCGCATTGAAAGGAAGTACACAAGCCATGGTCTATTCTCCTTGTAGGTTATGCGGCGGGCGCGGCGTAGGTGCCCTTCCACGAGATGTCGGCGGTCTGGACGGCGTCGCCTCCGATGGACACGTCCACGAGGGCGTCGTAGGATTCGATATTGGAATAGCGGCCCCATCCCTGGACGATGATGTCGCCGTCGCCGACGGGGCTGATTATGGAGATAAGCTCCGCGAGAGTATGCTGGATGTCCGTGGCGGTCGCGGTCGTCACGACCACCTGGCAGGATCCGTTTTTCGCGTAGCCTGCTCGGACGGAGGGAAGCGTGCCGCCCCCCTTGTCGTCATGGCCTCCGCCGACGCGCACGGAGCCAGGCACCGGCGTGACGACGACGGTGAGCGCGGAGCTGCCCGTCCGCGCGGCGGGGATGGTGAAGGAGATGCAGTCGCCAGCAGGATCTGACATGATCGTTTTCCTTATGTTAAAATTTTCAGTAGTCTTCTAAATCGAATTGCAGCAGGATGGCCGCGGCCGCCTTGACGGAGCCGAGGTCCATGGCCTGCTCGCTGCGGAGCTTCCAGCGGTCCGTGATGGGATAGCCGCCGGAGACTTCCTGCGTAACGAGATCGTCCAGCTCCTCCGTAATGCCCCACGCCGCGTCCTCCACCATCTCGAAGGCGGGGCGGACAGGCGTATGGACGGCGAAGACGAAGATGTCGATCTCGGACGTGCGGCGCGGCTTGTTCGCGAAGTCGCTGCCGCCGTATGCTATGACGGCGCACGGTCCGCCTCCGGACTGCGTCAGGAGGTCGGCGCACTGATGCAGCAGCGTGTCGGCCGTCGTGCCGTCCGATATGGCGGCCTTGATCCTGCGCCTTTCGCAGGCCTCGCGGGCCTGTTCGAGGACGGCCTGGATCTTTCTGACATGTTCCGTGACAGGGATTCCCATGGATCTACTCCAATGTCTTCAGATAGAGGTCGATGCCCTTTCCGACGGCCTCCTCCAGCTCCTTGCCGGCGGGAAACCACGGCTCGGCCTTCTGGAAGACGGACTTCTTCAGCGTGAAGAGAAGCTCGGCGGGCGATCCCTTCCCCTTACCCTTCTTCGACTTCGCCGTTTCGCGGGAGCCGAAAAGGAAAAGGGCCCCGTCGGACTTCCGCTTCACGCGGAAGAGCTTGTAGCCCGCGGCCTTCGCCTTGTCCGTGTCCCATCTGTTCTCCCGGGCCTTGCCCGCGGGGATCGTCAGGAACTGGCGGCGCAGGGCGCCCTCCCCCTTGCCGGGGGCGGAGATTTCGCCGCCGTACTGCTTATGCGCGGCCGCGACGTGCGTGGATCCGACGATCTGGCCGTTCGGGGTCGGCTCGCTGTGGATGGAATCCAGGATGTCCTGCACCCAGAAGCGGCGGCCGCCCTTTCCGCGCGCGTTCCTGCGCGCCCTGCGGGCGACTTCCTCGCCGACGACCTCCAGCATGTCCGCGGTAGCCTGCGGCGACGCGATGGAAAGGCCGGCGGCCTCGATCTTCGCGGCGATGTCGTAGGCGTTGTTCGGCATGTCAGAAGCCCTCCAGATCGCCGAAGAGCGAGGGCTGCGACTTGACGACGAGCCCCGCCCCTGAGCCTTCGGCGGCGGACGCGCCGTCGCCTGTGAGAGCCATTTCGCCGCTGGACAGCTTGTCCAGCCAGCCGCTTGCCTGTTCGTAGGGCGTCTGGATGCCGGGGGGCATCCGGTCTCCGGCGATGCCGACCACTCTGTCCGCCGCGATCTGCCAGATAGCCAGATTCAGGCAGATCAGACGGAGGAGCGGCGTGGTGGCGACGGGGACGGAATAGCGGGCGGAGAGGCGTGCGTCGATGACGGCCGAGGCCATGTCGAGGTAGGCGGCTAGGACTCGGTCCCTGTCGTCGCCCGCCTCGATGATGGCGGTCTTCAGGATGCCGCCGGTCAGGCGGTCTGCGAGCTGTTGAGGCGTCGCGTATGCCATTCTCCCGCCCTCCTATTGTCAGCTGACGTTGCCGAAGTAGGCCAGATGCGGGAACAGCCAGGCGGATTCCGCGCGGGCGCGGGTGCCGTACACGTATTCGTCCTGGTAGAAGACGTTGTCGTCCGTCTCCTTGTCCTTGCGGACCATGGACGGCGCGATGCGGTCGAAGTAGCCGATGGCCTTGCCGATGCCGGTTTCGCCGATCAGGAACCACTTGTTGCCGAGGTCGGCGTCCGTTTCGAGGATCTGGACGAGGTTGTAGGTTTCGTTCGGCAGCGCTGCGCCGTTGACCTCTTCCTGCGGATTTTCGACGAGGGCCTTCGCAGTCCAGCGGAGGGCGGAGCCGATCACGAGGTAACGCGGGCGGACCTTCAGCTTCGTGCCGCCGTGGCCCTTGTAGTTCCGCATGGCGTCGTAGGCGGTCTTCAGGGTGCTCTTGGAGAGGGCTGAGGTCGTATAGTTGTTGATGGTTTCCTTGCCGTATTTGCGGCTGGTGCCGAAGAAGCTGGCGCCGTCCACCCATTTCGCGGAGGACGCGTTCGTCAGGACTTCCTCGATGAGGTCGCCGCGGAGGTTCGCAGCCTGGACGCCGAGGTTGTCGATGATCGGCATGTACATGCCGTAAGTGTCGTCTTCGATGGCTTCGCGCTCGATGGCGACGGTCTCTTCAAACTTGCGTGCGGAGACGACCAGCTTGTTCGCGGCGATCTTCTTGACCTTGCGGTCGTCGATCCACTCGCGCATTCCGCCGAGCTGTTCGAGGAAGGGGTAGTTGATGACGCCCGTGGACATGGGGACGGTCAGGGCGATCTCGTTGTATTTGTCCTTGGCGGTCGCGTTGAACGCGGTCTTGAAGCGCGTATTGACGGCGGTCGTCAGAATGCCCAGGTTGTGTGCATTGATTTCCATGTGCTTCTATCCTTATGGTTTGGTGGTTGCTGGAAAGAAGGCGAACGGGGCAGAAAAAAAATGAAGTAAAAAAGATCCCCGCCCGCCTTCAAGGCGGATCAGGACGCGGAGGGGGCGATGACGCCGGCCTGGCGGAGAGCCGCGAGGATGGCGTTGATCTTCGTGTAGGTCAGGTCGCCTGCGGCCGTCAGATCGGCGACGGCCGCGCCCTGCCCTACGGGAGCGCTGACAGTCAGCGGAGCGGGGGCGACAATGACGAGGCCTTCCTCGTCGATGCCCTTCACGACGCCGGCAATGACAGCGTTCGTCTGGTCGTCAATGGAGACGGTGTGGTCGTCCACGACGTAGCAGAGCTTGCCGAAGTCGGTGGCCTGCACGGCGTTGGTCTGGTCGTTGTCCCAACCGAAGACGCCCAGGCGGACCTTGACCTTTTCATTGTTCGCGGCCTGGTTCTCGGCGCGGCCGATGACCTTCAGGCCGGACGTGTCGGAGGCGGCCACGGCCTTGCCGCTCGCATTGACGGCTACCATGCCGCCCTGGTAAATGGTCCCGCCGGCGGTCAGGGTGACGAATTTGTTGTTTTCATACTCAGGAGTCATGCGGTAGGTGGAGAGCGCGCTCATTATTTGTCCTCCTTATTGTCGGTAAGGTCTTCTTTCTTGACGCCGAGTCTTGCCATGATGGCGAGATCCGAGTCGGTGAAGGCTGCGGGTTGTTCCGTCTTGGGCGGATTGGTGGCGGGGACGGTCGTGGCGGGGCCGGGGGCGATCTTCGGGGCGTTGTCGCAGAAGGCCTTGAAGCCTTCCGGATTGCGCGCGGCGTAGTCTTCAGCCCACGCGCGCTGCGCTTCGACGAGCTTGCCGTCATTGAACGCCTTCGCGACGAGGTCCTTCGACTTCAGGGCGTTCAGTTCGGCCTGGAGCTTCTCGAAGTCCGCGGCGGGCTTCATGCCGGCGATCTTGCCGGTGATGTCGTCGAAGGTCTTGGCGCCCTGGGCTTCCAGGAACGCGTCGCCTTGCGCCTTGGCCGCCATGAGTTCCGCGATCTTCTCGGAGATCTTGGCGGCGGTCTTGGTCTCGTCCTCTTTGCCGTCGGTAAATTCGACAGCGATGCCGAGAACGGAGGCCAGTGCGAGCAGTTTTTGGTTCATGCTGTTCTCCTGTTGTTTGTTGGGGTTGGGTTCGGTATCTGAAAATTCATCGTCATCAGCAGCCAGGGCGGGATAACCGTGCATGGACGGGTGGTTTGTCAACGCCACGGAATGCAGCGCCGACGGATGGCCGGTCTTCGCGTCGAAGAAGATCACGGGGGAATGGTATCTGTATTCACGGTTTTTCAGCCGTTCCGCGGCCTTCGGCGTCCAGTCAGCCACGGCGTAGAGGCCGTCGTCGCCTTTCTCCAGAGAGGTGATCCAGCCGGACGCGGGGGCCTCGCCTCCGGAGAGCGTCGCATGGTCGTAGTCCACGACAAGATCCTTGCCGCGGTCGTGGAAGTTCGCGATCACGGCGTCGGCATCCTCGGCCGTGAAGTCGAAGCCGCCCTTCTCGCGGCCTTTCGTGAAATCGGTGTGGCCGTAGCGAAGCAGCAGGAACTTCTGGGCGGCGGGATCGTCGCCGAAGGCCTGAAGATCTATGATGGCTTTATTCTGTGGCATGGACATCTCCTTATATTACAGTCGCCGTCGTGTCAACCTTGCGGCTTTTTCCTCCAGAAGTCAGCCGGCAGCGTCCCGTCCAGGAAAGAGGCCAGCATGGCACCCTGGAGAGCGTCGGTAAAGGCCGATGCGTCGAATTCATCCATCAAGCCCGGGAGTGATTCCAGGAACTTCGGCGCGCGTTCCTTGAACTTGTCCACGAGGTCCGGATCATCGGGATCCAGATCGCCGAAGGCCTTCCGGATCGCGCGGTCGATGGGGACGCGGAAGGCCTCGAAGGCCTCCTCCTCCACCATTCTGCCGAGGGCGGCGCGGACGATCCTGTCGGCCGCCCCTTTCGGCTCGTCCTCGTCCGAGAACGGAGCGGGCCTGCCTGGCCTCTGCGGAAGAGGCTGCTGGAGCTGCTGTGGCTGCTCCTCCCGTTCCTCCAGCTCCACGCCGTAGGTCTTCATGGCGTAGTCGCGGGAGAGCTTGCAGCCGGTGGCCGCGGCGAGCTTCGAGTCTCGGTCCGCGCGGGTGTTCAGATCCTCCGGGGGCTCGCATTCGATGACGAACTCGATGTCGCCGGCGTCCGGCATACCGTATTTGAACTGGCAAATGTACGGGATCAGCCGCATGTTCATGATGTCCTGGATCATGAGCGCGTCGGCGTCCAGAAGATCCTGCCGGACCTGCGCCTGGGCCCCGCCGTTCGAGAAGCCGGAGGACTCCGCGGACGTGCCGAGCTGGCCGAGGATCGTCAGCGTGAAGATCTCGTCGCAGTAGCGCTGGAAGCGTTCATACGCCTCCTGCGAGCCGGAGGCCGCCCCGTTGAGCATCTGCATCTCGGTCTCGGTCGTCCCGACGCCTGCGCCCCCGCTGCGGACCTTCAGGAGGGATTCGAGGAGCTCGTTCCGCTTCGCGATGTTGCTGAAGTCGCCGCTGGGTATCTTGCCGAGCATGAATGGCATCCCGAACCGTTCCAGGAAGACGGACCAGTCGCGGAAGCCAGCGTTCTTGAAGAGGTACATCCAGAGCAGCGTCCGCATGAGGCCCTTCCGGCACGGAAGGCCGACCTTTCCCTCCGCCTGGAGGTAGAGTATCTGGGCGGGATGATAAGATGCGAGCGGGATCTCGCCGCCGGTCACGGAATTGATGGCCGGGAAGCCCGCCTCGTCGAACGTCCACGCGTCCGGCATGATGGGGACGAAGCCACGGACCTCGGCTCCGCCGGTGGCCCAGTCCACGGAGACGCCGGCGTAGCCGGTGCCGAGGCAGTCGAGAAGGTGGTGTATGGCCTTTCGGATCCCGGCCTTGCGGAGCATGGTCTGGATCTCCTCCGCCTTCTTCTCGTCCTTTTTGGACCGGATAGACCAGTCGCAGGCGAGAACGGCGAGGCGGCGTGTCTGGAGATGGGCGGCGATCAGCGGCTCCTTCTCCTGCATGGTCGAGAAGAGGGCGGCCTGTTCGCGGGGATCTCCCCCGTCTGCGGACGCGATGATCGATTCGAGCATCCGCGGCGTGAGTTTAGGGAGGGAATTGGCCAGGGCGTCCGGGATCAGGACGGAAAGAAGATCCGCGTCCTTCTTCGGGGATTCCAGCGGCCTGCCCCTCCCCTTCGGGCGGCTGTTGCGCATCAGGCCGTCCAGCTGGGTAGTGTCTTTCATGAGGTCATCCTTGTAGTTTTTGATTTTCCGGAAAAAAATCTACAAGGACGGGGGGCTTGTCAACCTTTTCCCGTCCGCCAACTCTAGAAGATGGCCGCCCATCCGCTGGCGGAGTCGGTGTCCCGGGCGCCGCGGGACGTCGGGGCGGTGACGGCGTACTGGTGCGGGGCGTCGGCCTCCATGACCATGTAGCGCATGGCGTCCATGGCGTGGTCGTGGTCCTTCACGGGCTCCTCCTTCTGAGCCGCGCCGTCCTTCGGATCCGGCCAGTGGTACTGGAAGACCTCGTCGATCAGATTGGTGCAGGAGCGGGAGACGTAGAGGCGCGGCCTGCCGTCGCCCGCCCTCTCCAGACGTTTCTGGACGGCCTGGATGCCGGCGGGGATGGCCTTCTCGGCGGGGATTGTGGAGATGCCGAGGCGTTCGAGCGTGGCCCTGCCCTCGGCGTCCTCCGGATCGGCGACGGTCGTGAAGCGTCCGGCCTCGGCGGCGGCGATGGCCTTCGCGTGCTCCTCCACGAGGACGCGGGCGGCGTAGCGCTCCCGGTAGATCCAGAGGCGGCCGTCCCCGTCGAGCGCCCCCCAGAGGCAGCAGAAGGGATTCGTGAACCCGAAGTCGATGGACCGGAGCCGCGGCCATGTCTCGGATCCGGGCGGCAGTTCGTCGAAGCAGTGGACGTCCATGTCGAAGGAATCATAGACGGCGCCTTCGTTGTTGCACCATTCGCCGAGCAGCATGCGGCGGCGCATGATGGACGGCAGGGCCTCCAGCGTCTTGATCGTGTCCTGCGGGAGGTGGGGATTGTCATAAGGCGTCCACGAGAGGCGCGCCCATGTCTCGGCATCCGGAAGCGGGATGGTCTTGCCCTTTCCGTCGTATGGCAATATATGCTCGACGCCGACCTGGTGCAGCCAGTGCCTCGGGCCTTTCGGGTTGCAGTCCAGGATGAGTTTGCGGACCGCCCCCGGGATGTTCTGGGAAAGGCGGGTGAGCACGGTCGTGATCGTCTGCCAGCTCGTCTGGGTGGCTTCGTTGATGAAAATATGGAGATATTCGTCGCCGAGGATGCGGTCCACTCGCTCCGCGTCGTCCAGCCCCGCCACGCGGATCATCGATCCGTTCGGGAATCTCGCCTCCATCTCCGACTCATGGTATCGGACGCCGGAGCAGCCGGACGGGAGCAGTTTTTTAATCGTCCCGTTCCAGAGCGTGAGCTTGGCATGTTCTCGCCGCAATCGCGCGACAAGGATGCGCGCCCCGGCGAATCTCTGCGCCTGGTAGATCAGCCACGCGATCGTGCAGTCGGTCTTGCCGGAGCGGGCGCCGCCGTCGAAGAGGTAGCGGCGGAACTTCGGATCCTCCAGCATGTTCCACGCGACGCGCTGCTTCGGCGTCAGTTCGTAGATTTTGGCGTTCGCGGGCATATATTAGAATCTTAACAGGATATAGCCGGCGACGAAGCCGGCGATGAAACAGACAATGGACATAGGAGTCTCCAATGGTAAATCTGGCAGAGGTTGTATGGTTTGTTTCCGGATTCGTTTCCGGAGCCGGTTTCAGGTACTGGCTTGAAAGGGGAAGAATGAAAAAGCTCCGTCGCGAGAACGAGGAGGCGTTGAGGACACAGGATGACAGGATCCGGCAGGAGCGGCTGAAGACGGCGGGTCTTGAACAGGCGTTGGAAACGCAGAAACGCGAGAGCGAGGAGGCTCTGAAGACCGGGGAGGAGAGAATCCGGCAGGCGAGGCTGGAAACGGAGAAGCTGGAAAAGGAAAACGCAAGACTGGAGGAGGAAAGCCGGCTGACGAAGGAGCGGCATCAGAACGAGATGGCCAGATGGGAGGCGGAGACGGAACGGCTGAAGCTGGAGCTCGAACGGCTGAAGCTGGAGAACGAAAGGGCGCGGATGGAGCTGGAGGCGGAAAAACGGAACGCGGAGGCGCGGGAGCGGATGCGGCGTGACGGCGTCCCGCCGATTATCGGGCCGGAGCCCGAACCGGGCGGCGCGAGCAGCTTCGCGAAAATCTTCTGACGCCTTCATACCTTGATCACGAGCACCTGGTTGTTCTGGTCGGGTGCTGCCTTCTGGTCGGTAAGGCCGAGAAGCTCCAGGGCCCGCATGCTGTCCTTCAGCTTGATCTTCCATCCGACGCGGTAGCCTTTGCGATCGATGACGGGGGAGAGCTCCTGCACGGCCTGCATGAGCCATGGATCCTTGAACTTCGACTCGTCCACGGTGCCGTCCTCGTTCAGGAAGTCGGACAGGTTGACGGTGGCGATGGACTTCAGGTGGCGGACGGCGTCGATCATGCGGAGTTTTTCCGTCTCGACAAGTTCGTCCTCCAGATGGCGAATCCGGCGCTGGACGGCAACATTTGACAACATGCGAGGGCCGACAACCCGGGCGTTTTTCTCCTTGTATCCAGCGGCGACGCATGACGCGGAGGCGTTGTCCCTGCAGTCGCCGACGTAGTGCATGCAGAAGGCCTCGTGGCGCTTGTTCGCCAGGGGCTTCGTGCCGTCCTCTTCCACGGGCGCGTTCTTACGTTTCGGCATCTTCGTCCTCCTCCGGCATGTCCATCGGGAGATCGGGCTGGAACTGCCCCGCCTTCAGTTGTCGGAACAGGTTGTTCCTGCGGGCCTGCGCGATGTTGATCAGGCGGCGCCATTCGGCGGCCTGGCGGTCCCGGGCGGCCTGCATCTCGCGGATCCTGTCCTCGATGTCGATGAGCTCCTGGTATTTCTTCAGTTTCTCTTCCGCAGCCAGCGGCATGCCTCCCTCCTTTCGCGCGCCTGTCGCGTCTCGATTTCGGTGATCTCCTCTGTCCCGGCGACGTATTCGTCCTGCGGCATGTCGATTCCGAGCCATGCGGAGAGGGGCTCGTTCCCGCGGCAGATGCGGGCGAGCCGCTTGTGGACGGCCTGGCGGGACTTCCCGCCGTCGCGCGCCCCGATGGCCTCCATCGGCATTCCGGAGGCGCGCATGACGCAGTACCAGAGGTCGCGGGGGGTGCGGGCGGAGTCGGCGACGAGGCGGAGCGCCTGGCGTGTCATCCACGCGGCGACGGAGGCGACGGACATGGGCGTGTCGTCGGGGAGCGGCGCGGGTGTGGTCGCGGCGGCGAATTCGAATGCAGGGTTGTCTCGGCGTTCGGGCATAATGGCAATAATGTAGCCTTTGAAGCGCTGGGGGCAATCTGCGGCGGGTGTTTTTTTTCTTTGTTTTCTTCTATCTTAAAAAGATATTCAGGGGGAAAAAGAGAATATATGACTCTTTTTCCCTAAATATATATCTTTTTATAAGATATATATACGTGCGCGCGCGATTACGCGCGTGTGTTACGCGGGCGCGCGAGAAAATGCGGAAGATGCAGTTTTGCAGGTGGTTACATGGTAACTTTTAAGTTACCAATTAGTAACTTATTGGTTACTTATTGGTAACTTTTTGGTTATCTTTTGGTAACCTTTTTATCTATTAAAAAAGTTATGCAGTTTTATCCGAATTTAATCCTGAATTTGAAAGAGAAGGTACAACCGCCAAGCCTTTTACGCTATTGATGGCCGCTTTTCTTCCGTCAGCATTCAGCGTTCTGAAAAAGGAAAGCATTGTTTTTTCATCATCTGATAATCCGCTGGATGTTTTGTTTTTTGCCAGTTCTCGAAGCTCCGAAGGAGTAAACCATTCAATATCGCCTTTCTTAATTCGTCCTATGGATTCTAAATACCGTCTTATTGGTGGCCATGCGTCCCATGCTATTTGTTTGCGCTCTCGTCCCCCATTACCGCATAAATAATTGAAACTTGACCATGGAATCCCCCATGCAGTAGCGAAAGCATGAGGATTTTTATAAGCCTTTACACCTTCTTGAATATCTTTTTTAATATCTTCTGTTAATGCTATTCCACTTTCTTTAAAAAAATTCATTTTTTTCCTCTTTTTTTTATTGTTTTTCTTGAAAAGATGTCACAGTGTGATATTTTAATATTGTTTGCTTGCTTGCTTGCTTGAAATATAACAAGCTAGCGGGGAAACTTCAAGCTCTTTCACCGCCAAGAGTCTGGCGGCGGTCGGTCTTCAAGGAGGCCGCGTCCAAGTGAGACGCCGAAAGTCCGCATCTGACGGACGATAAGCTAAAGGTATAGCAACGGCGTGAGCTGTCGCGAATGGTAAGCGGCAGACGAGCGGCAACTTCTGAAAGACGGAGCGCGATGACACCGTGACAACAATTTAGATTTATGCAGGCCGTGCCGTGGATTCTCTGGAATTGCGACAACACGGACATACAACGGCGCGGCGCGGCCTGCTTCTTTTCACCTCGGCGGATGGGCGGCGATTGACTGGGATTAGGACTGAAACAGCCGCAAGGCGGAACGCATTGAGCGCCGCCCACCTGCCATTTTTTTCGCGAGCCGCGACGTGACCCTCTAAAACTTCCACCTTAACCGCAACTCGGTTATGTCACACACACAAACCACGGCGCGGCTCGTTTTCTTCGGCCTCCCGCCTCGCATCTACTGAAACTGCGACGCAAGCCTACGCCC
>JAEEGH010004259.1_pt1 | contig 36850 bp, 34 predicted proteins | sample 9134181 | NCBI WGS metagenome assembly JAEEGH01 (sample SAMN16246544, study PRJNA631951) | gut metagenome | biome: gut microbiome; feature: rumen; material: DP-attached | host: Bos | place: Iran: Karaj | collected 2018-10
GGTCCTGCGGCCATGTACTGCGGCTTGTAGGATGCGGAAAAGACGGCCCGCACGGGCACGGTCTTGTAGTTCTCGGCAGCAAAGGAGAAGGAGTAGCTCTGGTTGAGGAAGGTGATGAGTTTCACGCTCTCCCCGAAGATTTCGGAGGAGTACTTTGTCATTTCGGCGGCGGACACGGTGTAGAGGTCGTCCCCGGAGCTGACCAGGTCTTCGGCGTGGATCTTCACCCTGATGTCCCTCTGCTGGTGGTTGAGCTGGATGAGCTTGAAGCCGGTGGCCGAGCAGCGGGCGCTGACGGTCACGGACTCGCGGGCCACGCTGGCACGCCCCTTCAGGCTGCTTTCAGGCAGCACGGAGACGCTCACAACCCCTGCATATTCTTGCGAGAGGTTGTGGATCAGCCAGATGCTTGCGGAAAGCAGGAGGCAAAGGAGGAACTGCGACCAGCGCTTCAAGGGGCTTACTTGCTGTTTTCAGCGGGAGCCTGGGGAGCGCTGCTCTCAGTGAAGTCCTGCTGGAGGGAGGCCTTGTCGACGCGGATCTTCACGTCGCCGTCGACCTTCAGGAGCACTGTCCTGCTGTCGGGGTTGACTTCGGCGATGGTGCCGTAGATGCCGCCTGCGGTGACGACCTTGTCGCCTTTCTTGAGGCCGCTGCGGAACTGTTCCATCTTCTTCTGCTGCTGGCGCTGGGGCCTGATCATAAAGAGCCACATCACCACGAAGATGAGGATGAGCATGATCCACATTGTCCAGCCGCCGCCTTGCTGGCCGGCTGCTCCTGCTGCGGGTGCAGCCTGGAGGAGGGTAGAAAGTAAAATCATAAAGCTTTATTTTTTGTTTATCAATTTGTCCAGCACTCCGTTCACGAATGCACGGCTTTCGGGCGTGCTGTAATACTTGGAGATTTCGACGTATTCATTTATGGTGGTGCGGTAGTCGATGGCCGTGGAATCGGCTTCGGCAAGGCCGCAGATTATCAGGGCGAGGTCGGTGGCGCAGATGCGGTTGGTGTCCCATTTCGGGGTCACTTCCGACACCATCTGGTAGTAGCGGTCGAAGTTGCGGATGGCGGTGCGCACCACATTATAGACGAATGCCTTGTCGCTGTCCTTGCCCTCGGCGCCGGGCATCTCGCTCATATAGAGCTCGGGAAGCGTCCATGGACGGCCCTTGCCCAGCTGCTCCATGGTGCGGCAGCACCACTGCAGGGCGTACTCGAGCTCGTCGTTCCAGTATATGGAGAGGTCTTCGAGTATGTCTTCCAGATCCTCGTTGCCGGAGAATTCTTCCTCATAGATGCGGGAAAAGAGGGCCGCATCTTCGGAGAGCGACTGCCCGGGGGCTTCCAGATAGGCCTTGAAGTAATCCTTGCCGCGTATGGACTCGTAGAGACGGCGCAGGAAGACGTCGTCGTTCTCCCAGCTGATCTTCTTTTTCTTGACGAGTTTGTTAAAATCGGGATCCGTTGCGAGCAGGGGCGCGATTCCGTTGCGGACGAACTTCATATTGGGATTCAGCTCCTCCTCTGAAGGATTGAACTTTGAGCGGGCGGCCTCGATCCGGGAAAGGGCTTCGTCGGTCAGCGGGCCGGCCAGGGCAAGCAGGCGCAGGTAGAGGTCCCTGGTCGCTTCGCAGGAGCTTTCGAGCTCGTACTCTGCGTCGCCCTTGGTCATTGCAGGATTTTCCACACGCGAATAGACCACTTTGAAGGCCTTGATCCGGAGGATTCTTCTGTTCAGCATAGATTTCAAAAAAATTTTACTGCAAAGATAATAGTTATCTGAGAAAAAATTATAATTTTGCATAGTTATACATTAATTTTTTTATCGTTATGGTCAGAGACGATCACAATTCCGAGGACGTGTATTCCAAACCCGTAAGGGCCGGGAAGCGCACCTATTTCTTCGATGTGAAATCGACGAAGGGAGGCAATGACTTTTTCCTCACCATCACAGAAAGCAAGAGGCGCAACAACCCAGACGGTACATTCACGTACGACAAGCACAAGATCTTCCTCTACAAAGAGGACTTCGAGAAGTTCCGCGAAGGTCTTGACGAAGTGATAACCTACATCAAGGACACCTGCTTCGGCGGCACCATCCCCCAGAGGGAGCCCGACGAAGGGTCCGTGGAATTCGAAGATTTGTAGCAAAGTGATACTGCTCAGGAACATACAGATCGACGACAGCCCCAGGGACGTCCTCATAGAAAAAGACGTCATAAGCAAGATAGCCCCCGCCGGCAGCAGCCGGGAATGGGATATAGCGGGCGACGTGGAGATGATGGACTGCAGCGGCAAGGTGGCCGTCCCCGGCTTCATCAACATGCACACCCACGCCGGTATGGCCCTGATGCGGGGCATCGGCGAGGATATGGTGTTCCAGGACTGGATACGCAAGATCTGGGCGGTCGAGGAGAAGTTCGACGCCGAATTCGTCTATTGGAGCACCAAGGTTGCATGCCTGGAAATGATACGCACCGGCACCACCACCTTCAACGACCAGTACTGGTTCTTCCCCGCCGCCCACAAAGCTGCCTCCGAGCTGGGCGTACGCCATTCCCTGGGCTACGACATGATGGACAGGGGCTCTGCGGCGGAGGCCGAAAGGCAGAAAGACCAGTGCCTGCGCTGGTATGAGCACGCCCGCGAGATCTGGCAGGAAGGCAGCATCTACGAAGTGGCCTTCCACGCCGTCTATTCGGTCAGCGAACCGATGATACGCTGGATTTCGGAATTCGCCCGCGAGCGCAATCTCAACCTCCACATCCACTTGAGCGAGACCCGCAAGGAAGTGGAGGACTGCAAGGCGGCCCACGGCGGCCTGACCCCGGTGGAGTACCTCGAAGAGCTCGGCGTGCTGGGGCCCAACCTGCTTGCAGCCCACACTCTGTGGCTCACGGAGCACGACATCGAGCTGCTCGCCTCCCGCGGCGTGCACTGCATCCACAACATCAACTCCAACGCCAAGATCTCGTCCGGCTACAAGTTCCTCTACAACGAGCTGCGCGACGCCGGAGTGAACATCTGCATAGGCACGGACGGCTGCGCTTCATCCAACAACCTCGACATACTCGAGGCCATGAAGACCTCCGCCCTCTTCCAGAAGGCCTGGCGGGACGACCCCAAGTCCATGCCTCTCGAGGAGCTCCTCGCGATGGCCACGGTCAACGGAGCCAAAGCACTGAAAATCAATGCCGGCCGCCTCGAGGAAGGGGCCCTCGCCGACATTTCCATCGTCGACACCGACAACACCTTCTTCCTCTCCCCCGGCAGTTTCCTCGCCAACTTCATCTATTCCGCGCACTCCGACTGCATCGACTCCGTCATCTGCGGCGGCAAGTTCGTGATGCGTCACCGCGAGATCGAAGGCGAACGCGAGATCCTCTCCGAGGCCCGGAAGCAAATCAAACGAATGTTATAACACTATGGACGAAAGAGCTGAAAAAATCAACCACGCTGCCCGGTATCTTAAAACCGTCATCGGCAGGAGAAAATTACCCAAAATCGGCATCGTGCTGGGCAGCGGCCTCGGCAAACTGGCCGACGAGATAAAGAACCCCATCGTGATTCCCTATCGCGACGTCCCCGAATTCCCCGTCTCGACCGCAATCGGCCACAAAGGCAATTTCATCTACGGCGACCTCGGCGGCAAGAAGATCATCGCCATGCAGGGACGCCTCCATTTCTATGAAGGCTACCCGATGGAACTTGTGACCCTCGGCGTGCGCGTGATGAAGCTGCTCGGCATCGAGTTCCTCTTCGTGTCCAACGCCGCCGGCGGCACCAACCTCGACTACCACGTCGGCGACCTGGTGATCATCAAGGACCACATCAACATGATGCCCAACCCGCTCATCGGTCCCAACCTCAGCGAGTTCGGTCCCCGCTTCCCGGATATGACCTGCGCCTATGACCTTGAGCTGCAGGAGCTTGCGGAGAAGCTCGGCCTCCAGATGGGCATCAACCTCAAGAAGGGTGTCTATTTCGGCAGCACAGGCCCCACCTACGAAACTCCGGCCGAAATCCGCTTCTTCCGTGAAGTCGGCGCCGACCTCGTGGGCATGTCCACCATCCCCGAAGTCATCGTGGCGCGCCACTGCGGCATACGCGTGTTCGGCATGTCCGTGGTCACGAACGAGGCCAATTCCCGCAACGTTCCCAAGAACTTCAACGACGGCGACGACGTAGTGAAGCAGGCCGGCATAGCCGCCGACCTTATGTCGGAACTCTTCCGCAGGATGATCGAGGCTTTGTAGCCTATTTCAGAAATACGAAAAAGACGGCGAGGACCAGCAGTCCGAAGGCAACCAGATGGTTCCATTGGATTGGCTGGCCCTTGAACACAAGCATCACTATGACGGTGAAGACCGTCAGTGAGATGACCTCCTGTATCACCTTGAGCTGCAGCAGGTTGAAAGGGCCGCCGTTGCCGCTGAACCCTATCCTGTTGGCGGGCACGGTGAGGCAGTATTCGAAGAAAGCGATACCCCAGGAAAACAGGATCACCAGGATGAGCGGCCATCCCGTGGAAATCTTCATCTCGCTGAGTTTCAGGTGCCCGTACCAGGCAAAAGTCATGAAGATGTTGGAAAAGACCAGCATCAGCACTGTCCAGAATCCGTTCATTTATCTTTCCAAACTTTAAGGTACTGCTGCAGCGCCCACATCTCGTCGCGGTAGCGCGCCGCCGCAGGAAAATCGAGTTCGGCTGCGGACTTCTTCATCCGCGCCTTGTCCTCTTCTATCATCTTTTCAACCTGGGCCCGCGACATGGACCGTATCACCGGATCCTGCAGCACTGCGGCAAGATCGGCGCGCACGAATCCGTCCTGGAAGGCGGCACCGGCATCGCGAAGCGCATCGTGGCCGAAGCCCACGCTGACCGAGCCCTTTCCGTAGTCCGAGGGATTGGGGATGTAGACCGGAGCGTCGTAGGAATTGGCCGCCGACACGCGCCCGGTGGTGCCACCGGCAAGGCGTCCTTCCACTGGTTTCGCGCCCCCAAGCTCAGCAGCAAGCGTGTTGAGGCGGGTCTGCACCTGGCGCGGGGTTATCCCGTGCTGCTTGTTGTAGGCGATCTGCCGGGAGCGCCGGCGCTCGGTCTCGCGTATGGTCTGCTCCATCGAAGGAGTGATTGAATCGGCATACATGATCACCAGGCCGTTCACGTTGCGGGCCGCCCTGCCTGCGGTCTGGGTGAGTGCCCTGCCCGTGCGCAGGAACCCCTCCTTGTCGGCATCCAGGATGGCTACCAGCGACACAGAAGGTATGTCCAGGCCCTCGCGCAGCAGGTTCACGCCCACCAGCACGTCGAAGAGCCCGTTCTTGAAGTCCTCGATGATCTCCACGCGCTCGGTAGTGTCCACGTCGGAATGGATGTAGCGCACGCGCACCCCTATCCTGCGGAGGTACTCGTCAAGCTCCTCCGCCATACGCTTGGTCAGGGTGGTCACGAGCACGCGCTCGTCGACCTCCGCACGCTTGCGTATCTCCTCCACCAGGTCGTCCACCTGGCCCTCGATCGGGCGCACCTCGATGGGCGGATCCAGCAGTCCGGTGGGGCGCACAACCTGCTCTACCACAAGGCCTTCCGACTTCTGGAGCTCGTAGTCGGCAGGGGTTGCGCTCACATAGACCGTCTGCCCGGTCAGGGCCTCGAACTCTTCAAACTTGAGAGGGCGGTTGTCGGAGGCGGCGGGAAGGCGGAAACCGTATTCCACCAGCACCGACTTGCGAGAATGGTCGCCGCCGTACATGGCGCGCACCTGGGGTATCGTGACGTGGCTTTCGTCAATGAACGTGATGAAGTCCTTGGGGAAATAGTCCAGAAGGCAGAAGGGGCGCTCGCCCTCCTTGCGGCCGTCGAAATAGCGGGAATAGTTCTCTATTCCGGGGCAGTAACCCATCTCCTTGATCATCTCGAGGTCGTACTCCACACGCTGCTTCAAGCGCTTGGCTTCCAGGCTCTTGCCTATGGATTCGAACCATTCGGTCTGCTTCACGAGGTCGTCCTGGATGGCGCTCACCGCAGCTATGGACCGCTCGCGCGTGGTCACGAAATTCGTGGCCGGGCAGATGCTCACGTGCTCCAGCTCCTCGATATGGGCGCCGGTCACCGGGTCGATGAGACTGAGGCCGTCCACCTCGTCGCCGAAGAACTCGATGCGCACCGCTTCGTCGGCTCCGCCGAGGAACACGTCCACGATGTCGCCGTGGACGCGGAAGGTGCCGCGCTTGAAATCAGTCTCGGTGCGGCTGTAGAGGGCGTCCACGAGCTTGTAGAGCAGTCCGGTGAGACTTCGCCTCTCGCCCCTTGCCACTTCGATGGTCTGGGCGTGGAAATCTTCCGGGTTGCCTATGCCGTAGAGGCAGCTCACGCTGGACACCACGATGACGTCTCGCCTGCCGCTCATCAGCGCCGATGCCGCCGACAGCCGCAGCTTTTCTATCTGGTCGTTGATGCTCAGGTCCTTTTCGATGTAGGTGTCGGTGACGGGCAGGTAGGCCTCGGGCTGGTAGTAGTCGTAGTAGGAAACGAAATACTCCACCGCATTGTGGGGGAAAAAGGCCTTGAATTCGCCGTAGAGCTGGGCCGCAAGGGTCTTGTTGTGGCTGAGGATTAGGGCAGGGCGCTGGAGGCGCTCTATGACTCCCGCCATAGTGAAGGTCTTTCCGGAGCCCGTGACGCCCAGGAGGGTGACGTCGGGCACGCCTTCCCGCAGTGCGGAACACAGCTGCGAAATGGCCTCCGGCTGGTCTCCGGCGGGCTTGTATTCAGATTCAAGGACAAATTTCATTTCGGGTGCGAATATACTAATCTTTTTATTATTTTTGTAGTAGATTTATTCGAATATGAACACGCACGAACGCAAAGTCGGCACGGTCTCCAGAGGAATCCGCTGCCCCATCATCCGCCAGGGCGACAATCTCGCCGAAATTGCAGTCAAAAGTGTACTTGAAGCAGCCCGGGACGAGGGTTTCGAACTCCGTGACCGGGATGTGGTATGCATCACCGAATCCGTCGTGGCCCGCTCTCAGGGCAACTATGCGCGAATCCAAGACATCGCAGCAGACGTCCGCGCCAAGACCGGAGGCGGCACCGTGGGCATCATCTTCCCCATCCTTTCCCGCAACCGCTTCGCCATCTGCCTTCGCGGCATGGCAATGGGCTGCCGCAAGGTGGTGCTGATGCTCAGTTATCCTAGCGACGAGGTTGGCAACTCCCTGGTGAGCCTCGACAAGCTCGACGATGCCGGCATCAATCCCTACTCCGACGTGCTCACTGAGGCGCGCTACCGCGAACTCTTCGGCGTCAACCCCCACGAGTTCACCGGCGTGGACTACGTGGCCTACTACCGCAGCATCATCGAGGAGAGCGGCGCCGAGGCCGAAATCATCTTCGCCAACCGCCCCGAGACCATTTTGAAATACACCGACGCCGTCATCACCTGCGACATCCACACCCGCGCACGCACAAAGCGCAAGCTTGCGGCAGCCGGTGCCCGCGTGGTGCTGGGCATGGACGATATCCTCAACGCCCCCGTGGCCGGCAGCGGTTTCAACAGCAAATACGGACTGCTCGGCTCCAACAAAGCCACCGAGGACAGCGTGAAGCTCTTCCCCAACGAATGCCGTCCCCTGGTGCTCGACGTGCAGAAGCGCATACTCGAAGCCACCGGCAAGTGCGTGGAGGTGATGGTCTATGGCGACGGCGCCTTCAAGGATCCCCAGGGCAAGATCTGGGAGCTCGCAGACCCGGTGGTCTCCCCCGCCTACACCGACGGCCTTGTCGGCACCCCCAATGAGCTTAAGCTCAAGTACCTGGCAGACAATGAGTTCGCAGCCCTCAGCGGAGAGGCCCTGAAAGAAGCCATTTCCGCATCCATCAAGGCGAAAGACGCCGACCTGAAAGGCAAGATGGCCTCCGAAGGCACCACCCCCCGCCAGCTGACCGACCTCATCGGTTCGCTCTGCGACCTGACCTCCGGCTCCGGCGACAAGGGCACCCCCATCGTGCTCGTGCAGGGATATTTCGACAACTACACCAGCAAGTGACAGAAGAAGCGCGCAACATAGCTCTGGCAGCCCTTGAAGGCGAGACCCGCTACGACGGATCTCCCTTCATCGAGCATGCCGACGGCACGGCCCATATCGTCGGAGACGAAATAGGCCTGCCGGAGCCTTGCGTTGCCGCTGTCTATCTCCACGAAGCCACCCGCTGCCATAAAGACATAGACATCAGCGCATTTCCCCAGGACGTGCGCATGATGGTGGACGGCCTCAACAAGATTTCCACCATAAAGCCCAAGGACACGCGACTGGAGGCGGAGAAATACAAGAAACTGATAGTCCAGTACTCCACCGACCCGCGGGTCAGCGTGATCAAGATAGCGGACCGCCTCGAGGTGATGCGCCACCTGGACATCTTCCCGAAGATGTCCCGCGACCAGAAGCTCCTCGAGACCCTTATGCTCTATATGCCCCTGGCGCACCAGCTGGGTCTCTACAACATCAACAGCGAACTCGGCAACATCTACCTGCGGCACGCCGAGCCCCAGCAGTACCGCGCCATCAACTTCAAGCTGAAGGCCACGGAAAAGGACCGCGAACGCCTGACCGAAGAGTTCGTGGAGCCGCTGAAGAAGAAACTCTCCGACGCCGGCATCTCCTACAAGCTGAAAGTCCGCACCAAAAGCGCCTACTCCATCTACCGCAAGATGCAGGTGCAGAAAGTGCCCTTCGAGGGCATCTACGACGTGTTCGCCATTCGGTTCATCATCGATTGCGAGCCCGACCCGAAGCTGGAGAAGGACCTCTGCTGGAAAGTCTACTCATACGTGACCGAGGAATATGAGCCGGATACCAAGCGCCTGCGCGACTGGATCACCACCCCTCGTCCCAGCGGCTACGAGTCCCTCCACATCACCGTCAAGAACAAGCAGGGAGCCTACATAGAGGTGCAGATACGCACCAAGCGCATGGACGAGATGGCGGAAAACGGCCCCGCGGCGCACTGGGCCTACAAGGGCATCAAGCATGAGGCCTCCACGGACCGCTGGCTGCTGAGCGTGCGCGACGCCCTCGGCCACCCCCTGGACGCCACCCCGGAAGACCTCCCCGCCCCTCCGGACAAAGAGATTTTCGTGTTCACCCCCACCGGCGAGCTCAGGATCCTCGCCGCAGGTTCCTCCGTGCTGGATTTCGCCTTCAACATCCATTCGGGGCTCGGCGCCCGCTGCATAGGCGGCCGGGTCAACGGCAAGGCCGTGCAGCTGAAGGAAAAGCTCAAAACCGGCGACACCGTCGAGATCCTGACCCGCAAGGACCAGAGGCCATCGCGCGACTGGCTGAACTGGGTTGTCACCTCCAAGGCCCGTTCCAAGATCAAGCTGGAGCTCGACGCAGACGAACGCAAGAGGGCCGCCGAAGGGCGTGAGACCCTCGAGCGCCGCCTGAAGAACTGGAAACTGGAGTTCCCGGACGTGATGCTGACCGAATACATGAAGGCCCACAAATACAGTTCGGTGCTTTCATTCATGGCCGCAATCGCGAAGGGGGAAATCGACGTGGCCGACATCAAATCGTTTATCCTAGAGAAGAACGAGGGGCACCACGAAGAAGTGCAGCAGGACACCGTCACCCCGGAAAAGACCCTTCAATACAGCGGCACCGGGGAGGACATCCTCGTGCTCAACGCCAAGAACGTGAAGGGCCTGGACTACAAGATGGCCGCGTGCTGCAACCCGGTGTTCGGAGACGACGTGTTCGGTTTCGTGACCCGCAGCGCCGGCATCAAGATCCACCGTGTCTCCTGCCCCAATGCCGCCCGGCTGCTGGAGCGCTATCCCTATCGTATCCAGAAAGTCATCTGGCAGGACAACGCCTCTGCCGGCACTTTCCAGGCCACCCTCGTGGTCACGGCCGAAAACGAGACGCCCGTGATGAGCGCCATCCTCGATGTGACCGGGCAGTTCCGCGTGTCGGTGCGCTCCCTGACGGTGAATGAGAATCCGCGCAACGGCACGCAGGAGATCACCATACGCATGCTGGTGCCGTCCAACCTCGAGCTGGACAAAGTCATTTCGCAGGTGGGCAACCTGCGGCAGGTAATCAAGGTGAAGCGGCTCTAGAGAGCCCCGTTCCTGCTAGATATCCACGTCTTCGAGTTCCTGCTCGGAGCGGAGGTTCGCGCGGATGAAGTTCTGGCGGTCCACCGTGTTGTCGCCCATGTAGAAGTCCATTATTTCGATGATGGACTCTTCCTCCGCGAGGGTCACGGGGTCGAGGCGCATATCGTCGCCGATGAAGTCGGAGAACTCGTCAGGGCTGATTTCGCCGAGGCCTTTGAATCGGGTGATTTCCACTCCGGTCTTCAGGGCGTTGATGGCTTTCTCCTTCTCTTCCTGGGAATAGCAGTAGCGGTTCTCCTTTTTGTTGTGGACCCTGAAAAGGGGCGTCTGGAGGATGTGGACGTGGCCGCGGCGGATGAGGTCCGGGTAGTACTTCATGAAGAAGGTCAGCACGAGCATGCGGATGTGCATTCCGTCGTCATCGGCATCGGTGGCCACTATGATGTTGTTGTAGCGGAGGTTGTCCAGTTCGTCCTCCACGCCCAGGGCGTTGACCAGCAGGCTGAGTTCCTCGTTTTCAGCCACTTTCTTGCGGCTCTCCTTGTAGCAGTTGATGGGCTTGCCGCGGAGGCTGAAGACCGCCTGGTATGAGGCATTGCGCGCCTGGGTGATGGTGCCGCTTGCGGAGTCGCCCTCCGTGATGAAGATGCTGGACTTGTCGATGAATTCCTGGTTCTTTTCGGTGACCTTGTCGTTGAAGTGGAATTTGCAGTCGCGGAGCTTGCGGTTGTAGATGTTGGTCTTCTTGTTGCGCTCGCGGGTCTTTTTCTGGATGCCGGAGATTTCTTCGCGCTCCTGCTGGGAGGCCTTGATCTTCTCTTCGATGACGGGCACGATCTCCTTATGGATGCGGAGGTAATTGTCCAGGTTCTTGGCCACGAAGTCGTTGACGAAGCTGCGGATGGTGGGGCCGATGTCGGTCTTGATGGTGCCTTTTTCGTCGCGGGTCTGCTTCTCCCACATGTAGTTGCTGCCCAGCTTGGTCTTGGTCTGGCCTTCGAAATTGGGCTCCTGAATCTGGATGCTTATGGCTCCGACTATGCCCTGGCGGCAGTCTGCGGGTTCGTAATTCTTTTTGAAGAAGTCCTTGAGGGTCTTGGCGATGGCCTCGCGGTAGGCGGCGAGGTGGGTGCCGCCGTCGCGGGTGTTCTGGCCGTTGACGAATGAGGATATGTTCTCGCCGTAGGCGTTGCCGTGGCTCAGCACGATTTCGATGTCTTCGCCTTCCAGGTGGATGGGCGGGTAGAGCGGCGCCTCGGCGAGATTCTCGTTGACGAGATCGAGCAGGCCGTTCTCGGATTTGTAGGAGGTGCCATTGAGGACGAGGGTCAGGCCGCGCTTGAGGTAGGAGTAGTTCTTGATCATGGTCTCGACGTAGTCCATGTTGTAGTGGAACTCGCCGAACATCATATGGTCGGGGTAGAAGCGCACGAGGGTGCCGTCCTTCTCCTTGGTGGGCTCCTTGCCGCTGTCTTTCAGTTCTCCCCTTTCAAACCGGGCCCAGGAGCATTCGCCGCCGCGGTGGGAGCAGACGTAGAAGCGCTCGGACAGGGCGTTGACGGCTTTGGTGCCCACGCCGTTGAGGCCGACGGACTTCTTGAAGGCCTTGTCGTCGAACTTGCCGCCGGTGTTCAGGATGCTCACGGCTTTCACCACCGAGTCGAGCGGGATGCCGCGGCCAAAGTCCCGGACGCTGACCTCGCCTTCATCGATCTGGATCTGGACCTGCTTTCCGAATCCCATTGCGAATTCGTCGATGCAGTTGTCCACCACTTCCTTGAGCAGGACGTAGATGCCGTCGCCGGGGTTGTTGCCGTTGCCGAGCCTTCCGATATACATACCGGGACGCATCCGGATATGCTGCACACCTTCGAGGGTGATGATGTTGTCGTCTGTGTATTTGATCTGGTCTGCCATTTGATCTGCCATAGTACCGAATTCGAATCCTACAAAGTTAATAAATTTTGTAATTATCCGAAAACCCGCCGCCGGTATTTCTTTCCCCGGGGGAGTTCTGTTATCGGCGGCGGCAGAGCTCCGGCCGCCTGTCCTACAGGAGGAAGAACAGCGCCACGCCTATAAGGCTGACTGCCAGGCCGATGATTTCCTTGAGGCGTATCTTCTTTTTCTTGAAGATGAGCTCCGGGATGATAATCAGGGCAGGAGTCATCGCCATGATAGTCGAGGCGATGCCGGCGTTGGCGTAGCGCACGGCCATAAGTGAGAGCGAGACCCCCAGCGCCGGGCCGAACAGGGTGATGATCGATGCGTATTTCATGGCCACCGGGTCGCCGATCGCTTTTTTCAGCTTCCCCAAGCCGCCCGACAGCACCAGCATCGCAAAGAAGCCCGCTCCGCCGATTATCGCCCTGAGCATCGTGGACGCAAAAGGCATCATCGTTTCCATGAGCGCAGGTGCATCCCCGGGAATGGCGGCCGAATAGTGCTGCATGCCGATTTTGCTCAGCACCAGGCCGACCCCCTGTCCTATTCCGGCCCCGATTCCAAGCAGGATTCCCTTCAGCGGAAGGTCCAGCCGGAAGTGGTTGCCGGAATCGCGGCTAAGTATGGAAATAGCTATACCTGAAAGGGTTACAGCCATTGCGAATATGGACTTCCAGCCGAGGGTCTCACCGAGCATGGCCCAGCTTGCCACCGCCGCCATCGGGGGCGCAAGAGTCATCAGAAGCTGTCCGAAGCGCGGACCGATGAAAGTATAGCAGTTGAACAGGCACCAGTCGCCGAACAGGTACCCGACCGCAGCCGAGAGCCCCAGCCAGAGCCATGTCTTTCCGTCGGCGTAGACGGGATATGGGTGGCCGATCGTGATCCATAGCACCAGCCCGAGAAACAGGGTGGCGAGTACCAGCCGAAGCACATTGGTGACCATGGCGCCCACCCTGCGGCTTGCTTTGTCGGCAAACCAGGCAGTGACGGTCCATGAAAGTGCTACCAATAGCGAGATTATTTCTCCTAAATGACTCACAAGAAATCGTTTGCGGCTGCAAATATATCAAATAAAATCATATCTTAGTCTTGTTCCCCGGCGTCGTCGTCCTGACTTTCGAATTGATGGACAACCACCTTCATGTCACCCTATATGGATCAAAGTGCTGCCGCTGGAAGAATAATAACGCCAGCGGGAGCAAAAACGGGCGATATTGCTGCCGCTGGAAGGAAATCCTTGCCAGCGGGAGCAGCAAAGCATTGGCGGCGGCAGCGAGGCACTTGTGAAGACCATCCACAGTGCTGCCGCTGGAAGAATATTAATGCCAGCGGGAGCGAATACGGGCGATATTGCTGCCGCTGGAAGAATAATAATGCCAGCGGGAGCAAATACTGGCGATAATGCTGCCGCTGGAAGAATAATAATGCCAGCGGGAGCAGTGGCAGTGGCGGGAGCAGCTCAGGGGCGGCAGCTCAGGGGCGGCAGGAGGCGTCGAGGATCTCGGCGAGGTCGCGGACGGGGCGGTCGCTGTAGCGGCGGAAGGTGGAGAGGCAGAGGGGGCAGGCGGTGGCGATGGCGTCGGCGCGGCTGGAGTACAGGTTCTCCAGCGACTTGCGCGTGATGACCTCCCGGTGGGCGAAATCGAGGGTGAGGCTGCCGAGCGACCCGCCGCAGCAGACGCTCTCCTCACGGTTCTTCTCCGCTTCGGCGATGCCGGCGGCCTGGCCCAGGAGCCTGCGCGGCGATTCATAGATTCCGCACCCGCGCCCAAGCTCGCAAGGATCGTGGTAGACGTAGCAGATGTCGCTCTTCTCAAACCTGAGTCTCCCCTGCTGCACGAGTTCATCGAAATAGTCGGCATAGCTTACCACCCTCACGCTCGGCAGGGCATAACGCTCCGAGAACATCTTATAACAGATGGGGCAGCTCAGCACAAGAGTGTCGGCGCCGCTGCCCAGAATGACCTCCTCGTTCTTGCGTATCAGCGAGATAGCCGCATCGATGCGCCCTGCGGTCAGAAGCGGGCGGCCGCAGCAGAGGCCCTCCTCCCTGTCCAACCAGACATAATTGACACCGGCCTTGTCGAGAAGCGAACACACTGCCTTCCCGACCGAGGGAGTGAGCCGCGTCATACACCCCGAGAAAAACGCTACCTTCGAAGCAGCAGCACCATCGACACCGGCAACACCGGCAGCACCAGCAGCGAAACCGGCGCCACCAGCAGCACCGGCAGCACCGGCAGCACCGGCAGCACCAGCAGCGACACCGGAAGCACCAGCAGCACCAGCAGCACCAGCAGCGACACCGGCAGCACCGGCAGCACCGGCAGCACCGGAAAAAGCCGCAGAGGCGGCACGGGAGAGCGGCACCGTGTCGATGGCGGCGAAGTCCGGGGTCAGGCCGTAGCGGCGGGCGGAGCGCTGCGCCACCCGCATCCTGGGCCCCTCGACCCCCACCTGGCAGACCGCCTCGCACTTGCCGCAAAGCAGGCACTTGTCGCTGATCTCCTCGATGCGCTTCTCGTTGCCGCGCCGGATCTGGCGGTTGAGATAGACCGTGCAGTCCTTGATATTGACCTTCTGCGCGCTCATCGGGCAGGCGTCGATGCACACGCCGCAGCCCGGGCAGCTCAGCACCTGCACCTTGGCAAAGCCCTTGCGCGGATGCCTGATGCGGAGCCCGGCGTTGCGCATTGGGATGAGCATCATCTCCGCCGGGATATGCATATACCTGGTGAACGGCAGCACCACCATAAACACGCCCAGGACAATGCTGTAGGCCCACCATGTGGGCAGAAGGTTCAGGTCGTTACCCAGGAACTGCCGGAACACCCAGTTGGCCGGGATGGTGAGGAAGGAGCCGCCGCTGATGTGGGCCGTGAAGCTCTCGGCAAGCAGCCTGAGCGGGAAAATGGCCCAGAGCGAATAAAGTCCCACGCGGTCGAGCAGGCTGGGCCTCGTGGTGCGGCGCATGCCGAAGAAACGGGAACGTACGCGCTTTACGATCGCCAGGCCGATTCCGGTCAATATCAGCAGGAGGAAGAAGTCCATGAGGAAGAAGAGCACCGCTCCCCCGATGGTGGACTCATTCTCCGCCACAAAGTAGTTGAAAAAGATGGGATAATAGAAAAGATGCACCCGCTCCGGGCAGTAGATAAAGACCTCCAGATGCCCCAGGAGTATGATCATGAACCAGCCGAACGCAATGGAAGAGTGCATAAAGCCAAGAAGCTTGTTGCGCTTCCATAACTTGACGTGCAGCAGGCAGTTGCAGAAAATGTCCCATACATTCTTCAGGGCCGTGCGGGGAGTTATCAGCGACACCAGGAAACGGCGCCGGTCGTCTTTCGGCAACTGGTAGAGGATACGGAATATGCCGAATAAGCAGTATCCGAGCACGAACACCATTCCGATGAGGAACGGCAGCACGAACGGGTCGAATCCAGTGGCAAACCTCTCCCTCATACCTTCTCATAGATGCGGCAGAGGCTCAGTATGAGGTGCCGCGTGTTTATTCCCCGGGGGCATACCATAGTGCATTTCCCGCACAGCATACAGCAGGACAGCATCCTGCCCACGTCCTTGCCGCGCTGCAGATTCAGGATCACTTTCCTCACGCTCATCCCGGACCAGGGCCCGGCAGTGCATGTGGATGTGCACGACCCGCAGGCCATGCACACGCGCACGCCCGGCTCCAGCGCCTCCAATCGGCGGTAAAGTGTCAGGTCCACCTTGTCCAGCTGCACCGACGAACTCTTCGACAGGCCGAACCCGAAATCAATCCCTTCCATTCAGATAATTGTATATGTCCAGAGCTGCGGCACGCGCCTCGGCCACGGTCTCGGGAACGGTCTTGGTGCCCGTGCAGGCCCCGGCGAAGAAGATGCCCGGACGGTTGGATTCATTGATGCGGTAGATGTTGTCGCGGCTGCGCATGAAGCCGTCGGAATCCACGTCGGCGTGGACCATGCGTGCCAGCCCCTGCGTGTCTTCGTTGCAGAGCATGCCCGCCATCAGCACCAGCAGGTCGGCGTTCAGCTTCACGGGAGTGCCGGCAAGGGTGTCCTCCGCCTTCAGCACCACGTGGCCGTGGATGTCTTCCGAGACCTCCGAGACGCGCCCGCGGACGAAATGGATGCCGTGGTCGCGCTGCGCGGCGATGTAGAAATCTTCGTACTTCTTTCCGAAGAGCCGCAGGTCCATGTAGAAGCACCACACTTCCGCCGACGGGAACTTCTCCTTCATCTCGATGGCCTGCTTGATCGCCGTCATACAGCACACCTTTGAGCACTGGGGATTGCCAGCCTTGAGGTCCCTGGAGCCGACGCAGTGGACAAAGGCCACACGGGCGGGGCTGTCGGGAATGCGGTCGTCCGGCGCGCCGCCGAACCATGCTTCAAGGTCGGAATTCGTGACCACGTGGTCATAGACGCCGTAGCCGTATTCCTCCTTCTTCGAAGCGTCGAAGAGACGGAAACCGGTGGAAATCAGCACGGCCCCGCACTGCAGGCTCATGCCGTTCGACAGCATCACGCTGTAGCCGGTGCCGAGGCGGTTCATATTGGCGACGCGCGTGCGGTAATAGACCGTGACCCCGTCGAGCCCGGCGGCCATCTGCTCCACCAGTTCCGGCGCGGACATCATATCCGGGAACAGTTTGTGCCAGCCGGCAACGTGGCCGCCAAGGTGGTCGGACTGCTCCACTATCACCGGCTCGCAGCCGAGCTGCAAGAGCCTTCGCGCAGCTTCCATTCCGGCGATGCCGCCTCCGATTACCAGTACGTTTTTATTCTCCATAAATCAGCAGCATTTGAGGACCGTCGGCAGGCCCGGGCGAAGTATGTCTTTTTTATTGAGGCCCAGATATTTAGCATCAGGATCGTAGTCCACGCCCATCTTGTCCAGAAGCGGCTCCACGGCCACCTGGTGCAGCTGCAGGCCGAGGTCCCAGGGATCGTAGCCGAGCACCAGTCCGGCGAGCTCCTCGTAGGTGAGCACGGGGATTCCGTAGCCGCCGCGTCCGTAGGTCTTTCCCGTCTGCTCCGAAATCACGTACTGCCAGCGGTCCAGGAAGTAGGGGCAGCCGGGGCAGTTGGTGATGATGGCGTCCGGGTGGTACGGCTCCATGGATTCGAACTTCTTGTGGGTGTTGGACACGCTGTAGCCGCGGTTGGCCTTCACCAGATACTGCCGGAAGCCGAAGCCGCAGCAGTGCCGGCGCTCGGGGTAGTCAATCACCTCTCCGCCCCACGATTCGACCATTCCGCTCAGCACGCAAGGGTACTCGGCGCCTCCTATCCCCTTGTGGGGGAACATCTTGGAATAGTGGCAGCCGATGTGCTCCACTATGCGCAGGGGCTCACCGGTGCGGACATCGACGAGCCGGTGGACGGCATGCTCCCCTATTTCCGCGCGGAATTTGTGCACCAGGTCGCTGGCATGGGCCAGGTACTCGGGCTTTTCGAATTCGCGCCTGGTGGCCTTCCAGAGATTCTCGCGTATGCGGGCCTCGAGTTCGGGGTATTCCCGCCAGGTCTCGAGTATTTCGGTGTAGTTGCCGAAGGAAGTGATGCAGCTGGTGACCAGGTTCTTGTAGCCGGCCTCCGTCATGAGGGCAAACTGGCGCGCAACTATGGTCATCGCGGTCTCCTGCGGGATGGTGTCGCTGTGGTAGGCGATCCCGCCGCAGGTGGTGTGGTGGGGTGATTCGTAGATGTCGTGCCCCAAAAGGTCACGGCAGATTTCAAGGAAGTACTTTTCCGACCCCGGGAAGAAACTCTGTCGTATGCAGCTGCGCACGTAGAACCAGCCGTCGGAGGGCAGTTCCTTCTGGTAGTCGGACCATATCTTTTGTTTGCCTTGGTAGATCATACGCTATTGTCCGTCGTTGAAATGACCCGGGGAGCAATGGGTGAATGTGTATTCAGTGTATTCTTCCATCGTCATCCCCATCTGCTCCGCCTTCAGTTTCGAGTAATGCTCCACGAGCTGGAGGCGCTCCGTGCCGCCGGTCACGTCGTAGATTGCCTTGAGTTCGTCCAGGTCTTCCTGCGGAATCTTCCGGAGCGCCCCCGGGCCATCCTTGCCGAAATTGGCGCCGAGGCGTTCGTAGACGTCTTTTTTATGTGCGAGCGCCCATTCGAAGACAGGGCCGGACTCGGGATGGTCGCGGTAGGTGAAGGTCTCGGGATGCACGCAGTAGCCGAGTTTGAGGACATTCCCGTTGAGCGCCTTGGTGAGCGGATATATCTGGCGGCCTTTTTCGGACTCAGTGAAGAAGCCCAGGCGTATGCTCAGGTCGCGGAGGGCCATCACCACGAGGCCGGGGCCGTTCTTCCTGGGACAGCGGGTCACGCAGCTCATGCATTCGCCGCAGTACCAGATGGTTTCGCTCTTGAGCAGAGCTTCGATGGCGTCGTTGTCCCTGGTCTGGACTATGGAGACTATCTTCCGGGGGTCATATCGGTAAAACTCCGCCGCCGGGCACACCGCCGTGCAGGTGCCGCAGTTGATACAGGTATGGAAACCTTCCTTGAAGCGGTAATCCTTATTCAGTTCCTCGAAATAATTCATAGACAACAAAAATAAGAAATACTTGGTAATTTTCAAAAGATTGACTATCTTTGCACCCCCTTAAAAAGGGCAAACACTTTATTAACAAATTATTATGATCAAACAGTACGAAACCGTTTTCATTGCAACTCCCGTTTTGTCTGACACCCAGATGAAGGAAGCGGTTGCCAAGTACACCGATCTCATCAAAGCCAACGGCGGCGAGGTCGTGTACGAAGAGGATTGGGGGCTCAAGCAGCTCGCGTACCCGATCCAGCACAAGACATCAGGTTTTTATTACCTGATCGAATTCAAGGCGGACCCTCAGTTCGTCGCTACTCTCGAGACCCAGTATCACCGTGACGAGCGTATCATCCGCTTCCTCACCGTGGCCCTGGACAAGAATTCCATCGCCTATGCCGAGCATCGTCGTCAGATGCGCGCCGGCAAGGCTGCAGCAAAGGCCGAAGAGGCTCCCGCAGAGCCCGTGGCAGAAGAAGAACTTGAAAATGTGGAGGAATAAGTCATGGCAGCTATCGAAAACAACGAAATCCGTTATCTGAACCCTCCTACCGTAGAGGTTCGCAAGAAGAAGTACTGCCGTTTCAAGAAGGCAGGCATCAAGTATGTGGATTACAAAGATCCCGAGTTCCTCAAGAAGTTCCTCAACGAGCAGGGCAAGATTCTCCCCCGCCGCATCACCGGTACTTCCCTCAAGTTCCAGCGCAAGGTCGCCCAGGCCGTGAAGCGCGCTCGCTCCCTTGCTCTTCTTCCTTACGTTACTGACCTCCTTAAATAATTGAAGCGCTATGAAGATCATACTTAAGAAAGATGTTGCCAATCTCGGCGATGCCGGAGAGGTGGTAGAAGTAAAGACCGGTTACGCTCTCAATTATCTGGTTCCCCAGGGTTTCGCCGCTATCGGCACCCCCGCTGCCCTTAAGCAGCACGAGGAGACAATCCGCCAGAGGGCACACAAGGAAGCCAAGAATATCGCCGAGGCCGAGGCCAAGGCCGCCAAGATCTCCGCAGAGACCATCCAGGTCGCAGTGAAGGTCGGCGAGAACGAGAAGCTCTACGGCAGCGTCACTGCAGCCCAGGTTGCAGCTGCCCTCGTGGAGAAAGGCTTCGAGGTGGACAAGAAGAACGTCGAAGTTCCTGAGATCAAGGAGCTTGGTGAGTTCGAGGCCCGCGTCAAGTGCTACAAGGGTGTCTTCGCCAACGTGAAGATCAACGTCGTGGCAGAGTAATCCCCCACGCAGACATCAAAAAAGCCGGACCTTCAATGGCCCGGCTTTTTTTTGTCATATCCGCCCTGATGCCGCCTCTTCTGACGACTTTCCGCCCGAAATCCGTCAGGGCCGCTTCTTTTTCACATCTTCTGACGACTTTTCGCCCGAAATCCGTCAGGGCCGCTTCTTTTTCACATCTTCTGACGACTTTCCGCCCGAAATCCGTCAGATTTGCACTTTTCCAACCTTCCCTGACGACTTTCAAACGATTATCAGTCAGGAAAGGCGCTAGAGCCGCTTCCAGGTGACGGTCTCGCCTATGCCGAAGACAGTTCCGCGGACTTTCAGGGTCTGAGGATTTTCGAAACTGATAGTGACCTTCACCCTGATACCACGGTTGGGGTCATAAATCTTGGTGTTGCTCCAGTGCTTCTTGTCGGCGTTGTATTTCAAATCCTTGAATAGAACGACCTTGTCCATGGGTACGGTACGCAAAGACTTGTCGGGGTTCTTCGTGTCCAATGCGGGCTTTCCGTTTTCGTCAAGCGGATCAGCCACCCAGAAGATGCGGCAGCCATAGTTGCCGTCGGCCTGCTTGCTTATCTCGACCTTATAGGCGTCTTTGCCTGCGCCGCAGATGTATTGTCCTATGATGTTGTCAGCCTTGTCGTTCTGGGCAGATACGGCAAATGTGCAGAATGCAAGTGCCGCTAAAAAGGATAGAAATTTTTTCATAAAGCTTTTGTCATTACCCTGCAAATATACCAATTAATTTACTATCTTGCGACACTGATGCCATAAAGGGCATCGCATATTACTATGAAGAACTTTTATCACTTATGGACTCCTGACAATCATCAGATTCTGTTTACCTGCGAAGCTGATTTCAAAATGGCGATGAACATTATCGCCCTGTGCGCGGCACTGATGCCCAGCATTACCATTCTTACTTTTGAACTGATGGACAACCATCTCCATGTGACTGCTTACGGCTCGGCGGTGGATATCCAGGCCTTCTTCGAGCTGTTCAAGCGCCACCTTGACCGTTGGTTCAGAGCCGAAAACAGGGCTGTCGACCTGTCTGGTTTCGAGTGTCGCCTCAGGGTGCTTGAGACAGCCGTCGATGTGCGGAACGTGCTGAGCTACAACAATCGGAACGGCTTTCTGGTAAGCCCCGACGAGACACCATTTTCATACAGATGGGGAGCCGGACGCTTCTTCTTCAATCCCGACGCCAAACTTAGATATGAGCAGTTGTCGACCAGAATGACCTTGACCCAGAGACGTATAATCCTCCATAGCCACGCAGCAGATAAGATAGAGAGCATCCGGATGCTGGACGGATACGCCTGCCCCATGAGCTTCTGCCAAATCGAAAAGGCAGAGGAGTATTACCGCAATGCATCGAACTATTTCTATGAGATATCACGCAACATAGAGTCGCAGAAGGCCATTGCGGAAGAAATCGGAGAGCAGATACGCTACACGGATGATGAGATGTTCCGTATAGCCGTGGCACAGAGCAAAAAAAGCTATGGGGAAAGTAGTCCCTGCCTGCTTTCGCAATCAGCCAAAACAGAGCTGGCAAGACTTCTTTATTTTGAGTGGGGCGCTTCCAGAAAGCAGCTTTGCCGCATATTTAAGGTCCCTCTCGGAGTGCTACAGTCAATGTTTCCAGGGCCGAAGTAGCGTCCCTGACTGAAAAACGCCTGAAAGTCGTCAGAAGAAGCAGAAAAGCAACGATCCTGACGGATTTTGGGCGAAAAGTCGTCAGGATCGCTGGGGAGATGGCAACTGGCCGCTGGATGCCGGGGCAAGGGGGCGCTGAGAGCGCTGGATGCCGGGGCAAGCGGACGCTGAGACTGCTAATTGCCGAGGGGGTAGGTGCCGTCGGAGATCATCTTCTTGACCTTGGCAAGGAAATTGGCGCAGGTCTTGGTGTATTCCTCGGGATACTTGGCGTAGGAATTGGCGTGCACCGCTCCGGGAGCCACCCACTTCTCCTTGTAGCCGTAGATCTTGGCATCGTAGTTCAGCTGCAGGTGCTCGAAGGGCACGAAGTCGTCGGCATCGCCGTGGATGAAGAGCATGGGCAGCACGCACTTGGCGAGCTGATTCATGGAAGAAGCTTCCCAGAAGCCCCATCCATAGTTCTTCCTGGTCACGAGGCTGGCGCTCTGGAGCACATCCGGCGGGATGAAGGCGAAGCTCTGCTTGCGGTTGTTGTTGAACTGCTTAACCACGGATGCGTAGCCGCAGTCCTCGATGAAGCACTTCACATATCCGGGCAACCGGTCGCCGCTGGTCATCATGACGGTCGCACCGCCCATGGACACTCCGTGGAGCACCATGAAATCGTCGTGGAAGAGCTCGTGGGCGATGGGGATCCATTTCTCTATGTCGAGGCGGTCGAGCCAGCCCATCTGTATCTCGTCACCCTCGGAATAACCGTGGTACTGCAGGTCGGGGAACAACACGTTGTAGTTGAACTGGTCGCGGTACATGCGGACCAGATACAGGAACACGAAGTGGTTGTCGCCGTAGCCGTGGATCACGATGGCAGTGCCCTGGGCCTCCTCAGGCCGGGCGGCGCTCACATAGCAGGCGTGCAGTTTCTTGCCGTCGTGGCTGGTGGTCCAGGTGTCCCGGAGGATGTCCTTGGCCTTGAGGCTGTCATACCAGGCGGTGCTGCCGGGCATCAGGGAGTCAGCCTTGTGGCGGGTACGCTCGATGTCGGCAACGCCGTGCACTTCCGGCTGGAGTGCGAACTTACTCATGAATTTACCCGCCATACAACTGTTGAGCGCAAAAGCAGACAGGCATATCAATGCAATGTTGATTAATTTCTTCATAAAACAGTTATTAGTTATAGTCGATTCTGCAAAGTTACAAAAAAACTAATCCTTGTACAAGCCTTCGCGCGAGAGCAGGTGGTCGAGGTTGGCCAATCCGTACAGCGCCACGGCGGTAGCCACGGCCGAATGCTCCATATACTCGGGGATGAGTTTGTTGTAGATGTCGTGCTCGGTGTGCCAGATCTCGCGGTAGTCGAAATTCATCCCCCTGGGATCGGTCTCGCGAAGGGAAATCGTCGGCACCCCGTTCATTGCAAAGTAGGCGTGGTCGCTGCCGCCGGCCCCTTTCGGACGCGGTCCGGCCGGGCCCTGACGCTTCTCCACGGTGAACGGAACTTCCGGATTATAGTCCGCCAAAGGTTTGCACACCCGCACGAAATCGTCGTACATCGCCTCGGGCACGCTCACGGACGTGGCCATCAACGGGCCGCCGTCACGGTTGAAATAATTGGAAATGGCGTCCATAGGCACGGTCTTGCTCTCCACGAAATACTTCGAGCCCAGCAGGCCGAACTCCTCCGCCGTCCAGATGCAGAACAGGATGGTGCGGCGGGGCTTCGCTCCAGAGGCGGCAAGCAAGCGGGCGGCTTCCATGGTCACGGACACGCCGTTGCCGTCATCGACTGCGCCGGTGCCGTTGTCGTAGGAATCCAGGTGCCCCCCGGCCATCACGTACTGCTTGGGATACTTGCTGCCGCGCATGATGCCTATGATGTTGTGGAAAGGCACGGGGCCGCGGTAGAAGTGGTTGCGGATGTCGAATTCCAGCTGGAAGAACTCACGCCGCCGGGCCTTTTCCTTTATCACTTTGAACTGAGCCTCGTCCAGGCAGATATCGCAGGCCTTGGGGAGATTCTCCATCGTGATGTCGAATGCGCCGGCGCGGTCGTACATAATCTGCAGGGGCACCTTGGCGGAACGGATGAATCCGAGCACCCCAGCCTCAACCATTTCCTTATAGAAAGGTGCGGTCACCTTTTCGTAAGGGACCGGCTTTCTGGCGGCCGAGTCGCGGTGCTCCCAGTTCCAGCGCATTATCTCCATGTTGCGGCGGTCGATTTCCTCGTTGGCGGCGATGACTTCGGCACGCTTTGCCTCCGCCTTTTCGGTGCGGTCTATCGCCATCCCGTTCGATTCGGCGTCGAGCAGCACCCAGGCGCCCTTGAGCGCGCCCTTCATACGTTCCAGTTCGCGGCGGGAATGCGGCTCTATCAGCACGTGGCCGCTCTGCCGGCCGTGGGTGCCGGCGGTGTAGGCGGGGGTGCCGAAATGGAGTATCATCCCGTCTTCGCTAAGCATACGGCCAGTCCAGGGGCCGCGGTCAAAGCCGACGGGGATGGTGCCTGCCTCCTGCACCAGCACCTCAAGGCCCCAGGATTCGAACTGCTCCTTGACCCAGGCTTCGGCCTGCGTGAGCGAAGATGAGCCCACGATGCGGCCGCCGATGACATTGGAAAGATGGTCTGCATGCTGCATGGTGCGGTTGTCGGTGCGTCCGAGTTCGAGCACCTTCCCCACCACCTTGTCCTGGGCAAGGGCCCCGAAAGAGATGCAGACGGCCACCAGAGCCGTCAGCATCATTTGTAATTTGTTGTTCATAAACTACTTAGCAGGTATGTTCACAAGTACCTTCTGCAGGAAAACCCACACCTTCTGGACCGAAGGGATGTAGGCCCTTTCGTCCGGGGAATGGGGGCTGAGGAGGGTCGGCCCCATCGAGACCATGTCCCAATGAGGGTAGGCGCCGGAAAGGATACCGCACTCGAGGCCGGCGTGGATAGCCATGACCTGGGGCTCCTTGCCGAACATATCCTTATACACCTTCTTCATCACGGCGAGTATCTCGGAGGAAGCGTTCGGGGCCCAGCCGCTGTAGCCGCCGGTGAAGCGTATGCTGCATCCGGCAAGCTTGAACACGGATTCCATCCTGGAGGCGAGAGCCATCTTGGCGCTGTCCACAGAGCTGCGCATCAGGCACTTGACGAAGAACTTGCCGCGATATATCTGCACCATGGCGAGGTTGTTGGAAGTCTCCACCATTCCGGGCATAGCATCGCTCATACGCTCCACCCCATCGGGGCATGCAAGTATGGCACGCACAAAGCGGATGGCCGCTTCTTCCTCGACGTATTTGCAGTCCTGCGGGTCGCAGACTTCGCCGGGAGCGGGCTTGTAGGGCTCGAAAACCACTTCGAGCTTGGGATCCGTCGCCGCATACTCGGCCTTGAGCGCCTTTGCCACGCGCTTCACTGCGCGCTGCGCGGCGGCCAGCTTGTCCTTAGCCACATAGACGGTCGCAAATGCCTCGCGCGGAATGGCGTTGCGCAGGGTGCCGCCCTCGAGGTCGATGAGCTTCACTCCGCAGCGCTCGAGCAGGGGCAGCAGCACGCGGGCTATCAGGCGGTTGGCATTGGCGCGGCAGAGAATGATGTCCATGCCGGAGTGCCCGCCCTGGCAGCCCTTGACCGCAAGACTGTAGCAGAGGGCCCTGCGGGGCTCGCGCTTGCGGGCGTAACGGGCGCTTGCAGTGGCGTCGAGGCCGCCTGCGCAGCCCACATACAACTCCCCTTCCGTCTCGGAATCCAGGTTGATGAGGATGTCGCCCTTGAGCACGCCCGGCTTGAGGGCCTGCGCTCCGGTCATGCCGGTCTCCTCATCGTATGTCACCAGGATCTCGATGGGGCCGTGCTTGACATCCGGAGACTCGGCCACAGCCATTGCCAGGGCTACTCCGAGGCCGTTGTCGGCACCGAGGGTGGTGCCTTTGGCGCGAAGCCATTCGCCGTCAACCCAGGTCTCTATCGGATCCTTGAGGAAGTCGTGCGCCACATCGGCGTTCTTCTGGGGCACCATGTCCATATGGCCCTGGAGCACCACGGTCTTTAGCTTTTCGTAGCCTGGAGTCGCGGGTACGCGCATGATCACGTTGCCGGTCTCGTCGGTGAATGCCTCAATCTTGTGCTGCTTCGCCCAGTCGAGAAGGAACTTGCGAATGATTTCTTCGTGCTTGGAAGGCCGCGGGCAGCGGGTGATGGAATAGAAATTATTCCATACGATCGAGGGTTGCAGATCTTTGATAGTCATAATTTTAATATTTTATTTCGGAAATTTTTTCCATCTGTTGTGGGTCCAGAGGTAATTCCAGGGCTGGGCCTGAATGTCCGCCTCCAGAAGCTTGTAGTAGCGGCGCATTATGTCGTCGGCATCCACCCCGGAGGCGGATTCGCAGATCGGGATATACTCTATCTTATAGTGCCCACGGCTCTCCACCGGCATGCTCATATAGCAGACGGCCATGCCGAAGCGGCTGGCCAGTTCGGCGGCACCCTTCATGGATTCGCATTCCCGGTGCATGAATGTGACGGTGAGGAAGTCCTTCGCGCGGAAATAGGGATGCTGGTCGGTGATGAAGTTGTAGATCTTCTTTTCGGCTTGATGTTCAAATACATAGCGCACCGCCTGGCGGGCTTCCAGATAGCCAGGGAAACCCTTGGGATCCAGGAGCGGCGCCGTCCTGTTGTCGCGCATGATGTCATCCCACATGGCTTTCTGTTTGAGGTAGACGACGCAGAAGTTCTGCTCGGTGAAGCAGGAAGGTTCATCTGTATAGTTGTAGGAGCCTATACCTCCGATCAGTTCCCAGTTGCCGGCGTGTGACATAAGCACCATCACGCCCGGAGCCTTTTCGTAGAGGCCGTTCAGGACTTCCACGTTGCTGATTTCCACGAGGCGGGAGCGCCTCAGGCGCTTCGGCCCGCGGCTGGCACCGAACCACACCGTCTCGGCCAGCACGTCGCCCAGGTGCCTGTAGAACTGATTCTTGATCATCCTGAGTTCCGCCGGGCTCCTGTCGGGGAAACTCGCCGAAAGGTTCTCTTCCACCACCTTCACCCGGTAGCGGAACACCTTCCCGGCAAGGAATGCGAGCAGGTGGGCGAAGCGGTAATGCAGCCACAGCGGCAACAGCCCCAGCACGCGCATCAGAGACTTGACCAAGAGTTTCTTCATCACCACAAATGTAACTAATTATCTTCTGAAAAGCAACGGCCCCCGGACCGAACTGCCGCCCCTTGGGATTGTCAAGAAATTTTTGTTACTTTGCATTAATACGCATATACTAACTAATAAAGATACCATCCAATGTTCAAAGGTCAACCTAAAGGTCTGTTCGCCCTCGCTCTCGCCAACACCGGCGAGCGCTTCGGCTACTACACAATGCTGGCCATCTTCCTGCTCTTCCTGCAGGCAAAGTTCGGATTCTCCGCGGCAGCCGCCGGCCAGTTCTATGCAATTTTCCTTGCCGCCGTGTATTTCATGCCCGTCATCGGCGGCTGGCTAGCCGACAAGATCGGCTTTGGCAAATGCGTCATCACGGGTGTCTGCGTCATGTTCACCGGCTACCTGTGCCTGGCGATTCCGACGGACGCTTTCGCCAACCGCGGCCTCGCCCTCGCCCTGATGATCGGAGCCCTGCTCCTCATCGCAGTGGGCACCGGCCTCTTCAAAGGCAACCTCCAGGTGCTCGTGGGCAATCTCTATGACGATCCGAAGTATGCCGCCAAGCGCGACTCCGCCTTCAGCCTCTTCTACATGGCCATCAACATAGGCGCAATGTTCGCCCCCACCGCAGCCACCGCCCTGACCAACAGCAACCTGGCAAAGGCCGGCCTCATCTACAAGGCCGACATCCCCGCCCTCGCCCATCAGTACCTGGGCGGCACGCTTGCCGATCCCGGCATACTCGAAGGCCTCAAGGCGGCGATGCCCGGCGCAAACGTTGCATCCATGGACCTCGGCACATTCAGCCAGTACTACATCAACCAGCTCTCCACCGCCTACAACATGGGCTTCGCAGTGGCCTGCGTGTCCCTGATCGTGTCCATTGCCATCTACCTGGGCTGCCGCAGCTGGTTCAAGCACGCCGACGTGAATGCCAAGCAGGCCCGGAGCGGCGAAGGCGCCCCCGTGGCAGAACTCACTCCCAAGCAGACCAAGGACCGCATCACCGCCCTCATCTTCGTGTTCGCAGTGGTCATCTTCTTCTGGATGGCGTTCCACCAGAACGGCTCCTCGCTGACCTACTTCGCCCGCGACTACACCCAGGCCACCGTCAGCGGCCCGCTCAAGATAGGCTTCAACATCTGGGCCCTCGCCCTGATCGCCGTGTCGGTGTACACCCTGTTCAGCACCTTCCAGTCCGAAAGCTCCAGGGGCAAGATAATCAGCGGCGTGGCCACGATACTCCTCTGGACCGGCGCCTACCTGCTCTACAACGGCATGGCCCCCGAAATCAGCATCCTGCCCCAGCAGTTCCAGCAGTTCAATCCCTTCTTCGTGGTGGCCCTGACGCCTATTTCAATGGCTATTTTCGCCGCCCTTGCAAATAAAGGCAAGGAGCCTTCGGCGCCTAAGAAGATCGGTCTCGGCATGTTCGTGGCCGCCATCGGCTACCTCATCATGCTGGCTGCCTCCAAAGGCCAGCCGGCCCCTTCGGAGCTCGTCGCCGTGGGCGGTGTGTCCCCCGATCCCGTGGTGCCCACCTACCTTATCTCCACCTACCTGGTGCTGACCTTCGCCGAGCTTCTCCTTTCCCCGATGGGCATCTCCTTCGTGTCAAAGGTGGCCCCTCCCAAGTACAAGGGCCTCATGATGGGTCTGTGGTTCGCCGCCACCGCAGTGGGCAACTACCTCAGCTCCATCCCGTCCATGCTCTGGAACAACGTGCCCCTTTGGGTCAACTGGACCGTGCTCATGGCACTCTGCGTCATCTCCGGCGTGATCATGTTCTCCTATCTGAAGAAACTTGAAGCTGCTACCGCATAACATGCGCAGACTTTTCGCCTTCGCGGCCGCGCTCCTTTTCGGAGCCGCTGCACTTGCTGCCGAGCTCCCTGACTCCCTGTATGTGGGGGTCAGGGACGGCCACGTGCAGGGCATCGCGCTCGACCGCGGAAAGGGCTACATGTATTTTTCCTTCACCTCTTCGTTCATCAAGACCGACCTGAGCGGCCGCATCGTCGGCACCATCAACCGCATCCAGGGGCACCTCGGCGCCATGACGCTCGGCCCTGACGGACGCGTCTATGCCTCCCTGGAGTGCAAGGACGACGAAATCGGCCAGGGCATCGCCAGGCGCCTCGGAGTCGGGAACCTGAGCCACGACCAGGCGGTGTTCTATGTGGCCATAATAGACGTGGACCGCATCGACCGCCTCGGGATGGACCCGGAGACTGACGGGGTGATGACTACCGTGTGCATACGGGAGGCCGTCAAGGACTACGCAGGCAGCACCTACGGCTGCACCGGCATCGACGGCATCACGTTCGCGCCGCTGGTCGGCTCCGGCAGCAAGAAGCCCTACCTCTACGTTGCCTACGGCATACGCGGCGACAATTCCCGCACCGACAACGACAACCAGGTCATCCTCTGCTATGACATCAGGAACTGGAAACGCCGCTACGAGACGCCGGTGGTGTTCGGCACCGTGCCGGACAACGGCCCGGCAAAGCCGCTCCACAAGTATTTCATCCACACCGGCAACACCACCTGGGGCGTCCAGAACATGGCCTACGACGCCGCCACCGGCCGCATCTACCTTGCGGTCTACAAAGGCAAAAAGCCCCGGTATCCCAACTATCCCCTCTTCAGTTTCGACGTGGCGCAGAAGCCCGTCAAGGCCTGTCCCCCGGGACTGGACGAAAAACAGGAGACGCTGCAGCTTTCCGCCGACGGCCTTCTGGACGAAGCCAGCGGAGTGCGCGGCTGGGACTTCAAATGGGGATCCACCGGTCTCTGTCCCCTGGGCGACGGTTTCTGGTATATTTCCGAAAACCACAATGACAAAGCCTCCGGCATACAGAGCTGCACTGCAAGGCTTTACCGCTGGACGGGCGAAGGGTCGAAACCATTCGTAGTGAGTCAGTATGAAAAAACAGACCATTGAGCTGCTCCGCGCCTGGGCGGAGGAATACAACGATCCCCAGTACTTCGAGGAGGATCCCATCGCTTTCCCGCGCGAGTTCATGCAGCGCGGGGCAAGCCCTCAGGACATCGAGATAGCCGCCCTGTTCGCCTCCTTCCTTGCCTGGGGCAAGCGCGCCATGATCGTGCGCGACTGCACCCGCCTCTTCGACGAGATGGAATGGAAGCCGCTGGACTACGTGATGGCCGGGGCCTACAGGGATGACGACACTTCCCTGCACCGCACCATCAAGTGGAGCGAAATCGCGGCGATCTGCTCCCGCCTGCGCGAGTGGTTCACCTGGCACAAGAGTATCGAAAGCCTGTCTGCCAAAGAGATACGCTCCATCATCTTCCGCCGCAAGGACGACCCTACCGCTCCGGATAAGAAGATCAACCTGATGCGCCGCTGGCTCGTGCGCAACGACGGAAAGGTGGACCTCGGACTCTGGAAGAAGACTTCCCCGGCTGATCTCATCCTGCCCCTGGACGTCCATGTGTACGGACAGGCGTCGGCACTGGGCCTTACGCGCCGCAAGTCGAAGGACCTTAAAACTGCCGTCGAAATCACCGACCGCTTCCGTGAAATCTGGCCCGATGATCCGACCCTGGGCGATTTCGCCCTGTTCGGTTACGGCGTCACACATTCCAAGTAATGCCCAGGCTCATCATCCTCTCTGGCTGCAACGGCGCCGGAAAGACCACGGCGTCCTACACCTTTCTGCCCGAAATCCTGGACTGCCGCGATTTCGTCAACTCCGACGAGTTCGCAAAGAGCCTTTCGCCCTTCGACCCTTCGAGCGCTTCGGTGTCGGCTAGCCGCTACATGCTCATGCGTATCCAGTACCTGCTGGAGCATAACGCAGATTTCAGCATAGAGACCACGCTCGCCACGAGGTCGCTCGTCACTATCATCCGCAGGGCGAAGGAAAAGGACTACAAGGTCACGCTCATCTACCTGTGGCTACAGTCGCCCGAACTGGCTCTCCAGCGGGTGCGGAACCGCGTGGCAAACGGCGGGCACAATATCCCTGAAGACGTGCTCCGCCGCCGCTACAGGATGGGTATCACCTACCTGTTCGATACCTATATTCCACTGTGCGACAACTGGATGATCGCAGACAACACCCATCCGCCCTTCAGCGTGGTGGCCGAGGGCAACAAGGAGAGGACGCTCATCAAGGATGAGGAAAAATTCAATAAGATCAGAAGCCTGATTGCCGATGAACAATAATATGGATCTGTTCGGCGTGGACTGCGCCGGACTGCGCAGCATCGTAGCCGAAGGACTCAAGGGAGGCCGCTGGTGCGACCTCTACTTCGAGCAGACCGCCTACAACGACCTCCTGCTTCGCGACGGCACTGTGGCCTCCGGAGGCTTCCACCTCGACTACGGCTGCGGCGTGCGAGTGCTGGACGGGGAGAAAACCGGATATGCTTATTCCGAATCCACCGATATGCCAGCCCTGCTGGATGCAGCCCGGGCTGCCGCCGCGATTGCCGGCAAGGGCGGCAGTTTCGGCAGTTCTGCCCCGCTGTGCCCGCCGGAAATCAACCGGGTGGAGTATGCCTGGGACAGCACTTCGAAGAAGGAGCTTGCCGCCTGGCTGGAGCGCCTCGAAGCGGCAATAAGGGCCCGTGAACCGAGGACCGTGAAGGTCATAGCCCTGCTTTCGTGGTCGCAAAGCGACATACTGATGTACAATTCGCTGGATTCGCTCACTTCCGACAGCCGCCCGCTCGGCAACGTGACCGTGACCGTCATATTCAGGGACGGCACCCGGACTGAGCAGCGAAATGTGTCCAGAAGCTACCGATGCGGCCGGGAGATGCTTTCCGACGAGCTGCTGGAAGCCCTTGCAGACGAAGCGGTTGCCGGGCTGGACGACAGTTTCGCGGCCCGCCGTCCCAAGGGTGGACGCATGCCAGTGGTCATGGCCGCCGGCGCCTCCGGAATCCTGCTCCACGAAGCTATGGGGCACGCCTTCGAGGCCGACTTCAACCGTAAGGGCCAGTCCATATTCAGCGACAAGATGGGCCGACGCATCTGCAAGCGCGGCATCAACATAGTGGACGACGCCACCATTCCGGGCAACCGCGGCTCGCTACGCATCGACGACGAGGGCGTGCCCGGGCAGAAAACCTATATGGTGGAGGACGGCGTGCTGACTTCCTACCTCCACGACCGCATCAGTGCCGAATGGTACGGAGTCTCCCCCACCGGCAACGGGAGGCGCGAATCGTTCCGCTACAACCCCATTCCCCGCATGCGCGCCACCTACATGGAAAGCGGCACCGACGGCACCCTGCAGGACCTGATAGGCTCCGTGCGCAAGGGCATCTTCGTGGACAAGTTCGCCAACGGCGAGGTGAAGATAGGCGAAGGCGACTTCACGTTCTATGTGAACCGCGGCTACCTGATTGAAAACGGCCGGCTCACCATGCCCGTGAAGGACATCAACATCATAGGCAACGGCCCGCAGGCGCTCGCCGACATCGAAGCGGTGGCCGGCGACCTGAAGATAGACGACGGCACCTGGACATGCGGCAAGGAGCAGAGCGCTGCCGTGTCCTGCGGCATTCCGAGCGTACTGATTAAGAACCTGACAGTCGGAGGAGAATGATCACACAGAACGAAAGAAGCATCGCCCTCGCGTGCCTGGACTTCGCGCGTGAGGCAGGGGCGCAGAAAGCCCGTATCACATTGAACAAGAGCACGGAAGACCTCATCGCCACCCTGGATGGCGAGGTGGACAAAGTCACGCGCTGCGCCGACCGTTCGCTGAGCATCGCCCTGTTCGTGGACGGCCGCTTCGGCACTTTCTCCGTGAACAAGATGGAGGCGGAAGCCCTGCGTGACTTCATTTTCAAGGCAGCCGACACTGTGCGTATGCTCGCCCCGGATGCCTGCCGCACGCTGCCGGATACCGCCCGCTGCTGCACGTCGGCGGTCACGGGCACGGAAATGGACATCTACGACCCTTCGAGAGAGTCCGTCACGCCTTCGCAGCGGAGGGAAGCGGCGCTCGCGGCCGCCGTGGCCGGACGCCTGGCCGGCAAGGATCTGGATGCCGCCCTCGCCTGCGGCCACGAAGGTATGCGTCTCATTTCCGAGGAGGGTGAGTACAGCGATTCCGTGTTCGACACGCTGGTGGTGGACAGCCAGGGGCTGGAATGCATCCACGGCGAAACGTCCTTCGACTATGGGGTGGAGGTCACGGTGGAGGATGCCGAAGGCAACAAATACAGCGATTACTGGTGGACTTCTTCGCCCCGCCTGGCAGGATTCGACGCCTCGGACTGTGGCTTCGAGGCCATACGCCGCGCCTGCGCCCAGGCCGGCTCCGCCCCGGCCCCGAGCGGAAAATACAACATGGTGGTGTCCAGGGATATGGCCTCACGGCTCGTCTCTCCCCTGCTGAACGCCCTCAACGGCTATTCGATACAGCAGGGAAACTCCTTCCTCGTGGGAAGTGAAGGCAAACAGCTGTTCTGCGAGGGACTCAGCATCGTGGACGAGCCCTGGCGCAAAGGCGAGGCCGGCTCCAAGCTCTTCGACGGAGAGGGCGTGGCGACCAGCGAGGCCCCGATAATCGAGGAAGGCACCGTACGCCGCTACTTCATAAACACTTATATGGCCGGCAAACTGGGCATCGCGCCGACCGTCGAGGATGCAATACGGCCGCGTGTGTGCCCCTGGCCGGCTCCCGGCCTTGACGCTGCCGCCCTGATGCGGCAGTGCGGCGAGGGCATACTCGTGACCGACTTCAACGGCGGCAACTGCAATATGACCACGGGAGATTTCTCCTACGGGATTTCTGGCCAGATCTTCAAGGACGGGCGCATAGTGCGTCCGGTCAGCGAGATGCTCATCACCGGCAATTTCCTGGACCTTTGGCAGCACCTTCTCGCCGCTGGCGACGACTACCGCCTCTGCGCCACCAAGCTCGTCGGCTCCCTGGCCTTCTCCGGAGTGGATTTCAGCGGATAGGGCACAAAAAAAGGCACCGCTTTCGCAGTGCCTTGGTAGTGGGTAGGAGAATCGAACTCCTATTGCGAGATTGAGAATCTCGAGTACTAACCGTTATACGAACCCACCGGATTGGAGTGCAAAGATAGTGAAGAAATTTGATTCAGCAAATTTTTTTTGCTTAATAATTATTATATTTGCTTGATACTAAAAACCAATATCTTATGAAGAAGTATTTTGCTGAGTGCCTTGGCACTTTTGTACTCACTTTCCTCGGCTGCGGAACGGCCATGATGCTGGGCTGCGGCACTCCTGCAGGAGTTGTCGGAACAGCAATCGCCTTCGGTCTTGCCGTTGTAGCGATGGCCTACACCATCGGCGGCATCAGCGGTTGCCACATCAACCCTGCCATCACCCTCGGTGTGGCCCTTTCCGGACGCATGAGCTGGAAAGATGCCTGCGGCTACTGGTGCGGCCAGTTCATCGGCGGCATCATCGCCGGTGCCCTGCTCCTCTGTGTGGCCAATGTGACCGGTGCTCCCGGCGCAATGGGTGACCCTGCAGGCCTCGGAGCCAACGGCGTAGCCAACGCCGGCGGCGTATGGGGTGCATGCCTCGTGGAAGTGATCGCCACATTCCTCTTCGTGCTCGTGGTGCTCGGCACGACCGATCCCAAGGTGGGTGCCGGCAACTTCGCCGGACTGGCCATCGGCCTGAGCCTCATCCTCGTGCATCTGGTGTGCATCAACCTCACCGGCACGTCCGTCAACCCCGCCCGTTCCTTCGGTCCTGCCCTCTTCGCCGGCGGCGACGCCCTGAAGGATGTGTGGGTGTTCATCTGCGCTCCGCTCGTGGGCGGCGCACTGAGTGCATGCTGCTGGAAGGCCCTCGCTCCGAAGGAGAAGTAGATTCTTCGCTTCGCAGTAGCGCTGGATTACAGCTTAAAAAAGTGCCGTGGAGACCGCCTCCGCGGCATTTTGCATTTCTGCCGGCACGCGGGGGAAGAAATCGAAGCCGGCGCGGGCCTCGATGGCGTCGATGGTGGTCGCAAAGGATTCGTCGGCATAATTTGCGCCCGGATGTGCCTCATTGGTGAAAATGTAGGCACTGCCAATAGCGCCGGTGATCGTGCCGGAACTGTCGAAGCTGCACATCATCAGGCACTTGTAGAAATGGCTCGGCACCGCGACGGAGATGCCTTTGCTGGGGAGGCGCATCTCTTCACCCTCGAACAGCACGCCGGTGACAACGTAGAGGGTGTCGGGCCCGGTTGGGGCCGCCGATTTGACCTTTCCCTCCAGTGTGGACCACACGCCGCTGTTGAAACTGTTCTGCCACTGGGGCGCCTGGTTGGTCAGGTAGAAGGTCTGGGCATTCTGTCCGTCGGTCGTCTTGCGATAGTTGGAGGCCACGAAATGCCCCCTGCTGTAGCCCACAGCCTGTGCATTGTCGAGCCCGGTCTGCTGCCATTCAGCGGGGAATGCAGGGTCGTAGTCCCAGCTGTTGCTGCGGTCCACCCCTGTATCGGCCCATGCCTCAGCGTGCATTGCGTGGGCGGTCCAGAGCGGGCAGTGCTTTTCGCCGTCAAAGAGTACGGTGTAGTTGCGCCTGCGCTCCTCGGAGATGGAGAAGGTATGGGTTGCTATTCGCTGCATGGGATCGGCGGCGTCCCAATACCAGTAGATGTCGTCCCTGGAGTCGTTGTAGCCGCTTCCGGAACCGGTACCAAGAGCGACCGCGGGCACTTCGAGGCAGTCGAGCCATGTGGCGCCGGATGCCGTGCCGGTGTGGCGCTGACGGCAGGTGGCAAGGTCGAGACCGAAGGAGATCATGCCGGAGCGGCGGAAGGTCCTGTCGGACAGCTGGTAGGTGTAGCTTGCCTTGTCGGTCACCACCACTATGCTGCCGCCATAGCGGCCGGGGGCCACAACCATGTACACGTCTGCAGCGCTCTCGCGGGATGTCCCAAGGGATGGCGCCTCGCTGAGCGATGTCTGGACGGAAGTACTTGAAAGACCGGTGATTGCCAGGGTGCTTTCATCCGTGGCGCTGATGGCCGTGATGTCCTTGGTGAAGGCGCCGCTGATTGGGATGGCGGCGTTGATGGTCACGCTGGAGATGACTTCGGAGGCATATCGGGAGTCCGTGGAGAAGATCTGGAACTGAATCATTGCGCCGAGGTTCATCAGGTTCATTTCGCCAAGATAGGCGAAGTTGCCGCTCGCCAGCACGCCCTCCGGCACCACATAGCCTTCCGCGGCCATTGGCATCGCGTCGAAGTCGAAGCTGCCGCCTGCCTGATGCTGCACCGGGGGGATCTTCATATGCGCCTCGGTCATGCTCTTGGTGCCGCTGTCATAAGGGTAGTATGCATAGACGGTCTCTCCGGCCGAAATGCCGCCGAACTTGTAGATCCTGAAGGTGGAAGGAGTGCCGGGCTGGATGTTGGAATATGAATGGGCTCCGCCGGCACCGACAGCAGTGCCAAGGCGATCTCCTGCCTCCCAATGGCCGAACTTGCCCCTGGCATCCTCAGAAAGGATGGACTTTGTGTCCGGGGCGCCGATGGACCTCGTGTCCGGGGCGCCGATGGACATGACATACTCCCCCACCGGCTCCTCAGGAGCAAAATCCTTCGAACAAGCCGCCACGACCACAAGTGCCGCAAGTGCCGCCGATAGCCTGCTATATGCTGCCACTGGTCTCCTAAATGCAGCCAAAAGCCAGCTATATGCTGCCATAAGCCTCCTATATAAGCCCACCATCTTCATAATCAATGTATTCAGTGTGATCGTCGGGATTATAGCTGGAGGCGAGCATATGGAACGGAAGCCACGACAGGACCTCCGCCTCTGGCTGGATATAAACCACTTTACAGCTTGCCTTGCTCATTCTGTCCGAAATATAGCGATTATTTTACTAATTGGTGTCATCTTCCGCTGCCGCTGGAAGAAAAAGATTGCCAGCGGCAGCAGTTTGCGCCTGTTATGCTCCCGCTGGAAGGAAAAGACCGCCAGCGGCAGCAGTCTGGGCCTGCCGTGCTCCCGCTGGAAGAAAAAGACCGCCAGCGGCAGCAGTTTAGGCCTGTTATGCTCCCGCTGGAAGAAAAAGACTGCCAGCGGCAGCAGTTTGAGACCGTAAGAGCGCCGCGGAGGGAAAGAGAGTACCAGCGGCAGCAGTCTGTGTCGGTAATACACCCGC
>JAEEGH010004262.1_pt1 | contig 36831 bp, 39 predicted proteins | sample 9134181 | NCBI WGS metagenome assembly JAEEGH01 (sample SAMN16246544, study PRJNA631951) | gut metagenome | biome: gut microbiome; feature: rumen; material: DP-attached | host: Bos | place: Iran: Karaj | collected 2018-10
ATGTATCTTATTTCAGGCTTTCCGCGATCGCGACCGCAACGGCGACCGTCGCGCCGACCATCGGGTTGTTGCCCATGCCGATGAGACCCATCATTTCGACGTGCGCCGGAACGGAGCTCGAACCCGCAAACTGCGCGTCGCTGTGCATTCTGCCCATCGTATCGGTCATACCGTAGGATGCGGGACCCGCCGCCATGTTGTCGGGATGCAGCGTTCTGCCCGTGCCGCCGCCGGACGCAACGGAGAAGTACTTCTTGCCGTTTTCGACGCACCATTTCTTATAGGTGCCCGCGACCGGATGCTGGAAGCGCGTCGGGTTCGTGGAGTTGCCGGTGATGGAAACGTCGACGTTTTCATGCCGCATGATCGCCACGCCCTCGTTGACGTCGTCTGCGCCGTAGCAGCGGACCTTGGCGCGCTCGCCGTCGCTGAACGCCTTCGTGTAAACGATCTTCAGATCGCCGGTGTAGTAATCATATTCGGTTTCCACATAGGTGAAGCCGTTGATGCGGGAGATGATGTACGCCGCATCTTTGCCGAGACCGTTCAGAATGACCTGCAGCGGCTTTGTGCGGACCTTGTTTGCGGTACGCGCAATGCCGATCGCGCCTTCCGCGGCGGCAAATGATTCGTGACCCGCCAGGAACGCGAAGCAGCTCGTTTCTTCCCGCAGCAGCATTGCGCCGAGGTTGCCGTGACCGAGACCCACCTTGCGCTGATCCGCAACGGAGCCCGGAATGCAGAACGACTGGAGCCCGACGCCGATGGCTTCGGCAGCTTCCGCTGCGTTTTTCGCGCCTTTCTTGTACGCGATCGCCGCGCCGACGGTGTACGCCCAGCCCGCATTCTCGAATGCGATCGGCTGAATGCCCTTCACGATGCCGTACGGATCGACGCCGTGCGCGTCGCAGATCGCCTTTGCTTCTTCAAGGTCCTTAATGCCATATTCGTTCAGCACCTTCGTGATCTTGTCGATTCTTCTTTCATAACCTTCAAACGTAATCATAGGGCACCTCCGTTATTCCTTGCGCGGGTCGATGACCTTGGCGGCGGTCGCGAACCGTCCGTAGGTCCCGATGTTCTTCTCGAACGCTTCCTTCGGGTCCATGCCCTTCTTGATCGCGTCCATCATCTTGCCGAGGCTGACGAACTGATAGCCGATGATCTCGCCCTCTTCGTCGAGACCGATCTTCAGAACGTAGCCCTCCGCCATTTCGAGGTACCGCGGGCCCTTTGCCTTCGTGCCGTACATCGTGCCGATCTGCGAACGAAGTCCCTTGCCGAGGTCTTCAAGACCTGCGCCGATCGTCAGACCGTCGTCCGAGAACGCGCTCTGGCTTCTGCCGTATACGATCTGCAGGAACAGCTCGCGCATTGCGGTGTTGATCGCGTCGCACACGAGGTCGGAATTCAGCGCTTCGAGGATCGTCTTGCCGGGGAGGATCTCCGCCGCCATTGCCGCGGAATGCGTCATTCCGGAGCAGCCGAGCGTTTCAACGAGCGCTTCTTCGATAACGCCCTCCTTGATGTTCAGCGTGAGCTTGCAGGCGCCCTGCTGCGGCGCGCACCAGCCGATGCCGTGCGTCAGACCGCTGATGTCCTTGATCTCCTTCGCTTTGACCCACTTGCCCTCCTCGGGGATCGGAGCGGGCTCATGCTTCGCGCCTTTTTTGACGCATACCATTTCTTCCACGTCGCGGGAATACTGCATGTATGTTTGTCCTCCTTTATATTTCGGGCGCGAAAAAACGCAATCCCGGATTATGAAAATACTATATCATACGATTTTATTCTTCGCAAGACGGGAATTGTATGTTATAATCATTTTTGGAGGTGGATTTTACGCAGTTGTTTTGGTTTATTCTGTTCGGATCGCTGTTCCTTTGCGTATCCGTTCTGCATCTTGTCGCCTGCTACCGCAGAATGCCGAGGATCCGCGGCGTCACAAAGGTCCTTTTGATGCCGCTTCTGTGCGCCGTTTATCTGTTCGGCACGCCGGAGATCCGGCTGCTTGTCGTCTGCGCGCTTGCCTTCGGCTGGCTCGGCGATATCTTTCTGCTGTTCAAAAGCGGGAAGATCTTCATGCTGCTCGGGATCTGCTCGTTTGCGATCGGACATATCTTTTATATCGGCGCGATGCTTTCCGCGCGTCCCTCGCCGCATATTCTGATGCTCGTTCCGCTTGCGCTCTGCGCCGCCTGGCTGTTGTTCGTGTATAAGAAGCTGATCCCGTACGCGCCGAAATCTCTCCGAAAGCCCGGCTTCCTCTACGCGCTGCTGCTCTCCTGGACCGGTCTGTCCGCGCTGTATCTGCTGCTTGTAACGCAGCGGATCCCGTATCTCATCGCATTCGTCGGCGGTCTGTTCTTCATGCTGAGCGATACGCTGCTGACCGGTCAGCAATATCGTAAGGAATTGAAGCACGGAAACTTTTACGTCATGACGACCTATATCATCGCGCAAAGCCTGCTGGTTCTCGGGCTTGCGCTTACCGGAGGTAACTGAAATGGAACTTGCCGCATTGATCCTTTCCTGCGTCACGCTCGTCGTGATGCTTGTGATCCTCGTCGTTCTGATCCTGTCCGCCCGGAAGGACGGCTCGTCCGAGCTTCGGATGGAGATCGGTAATTCTTTGACCTCGTTCGGCAAAACGATCTCGGACAACCAGCGCACGGCGTCCGAAGCGCAGGACAAGCGCCTGTCCGCGATGGAGCAGAACAACGCGCTGGACTTTGAACGGCTCCGCAAATCGCAGGAGGACCGCATCCACTCTCTCGAACAGTCCAACGCGCAAAATCTGGAGCTTCTGCGCCGCTCGCAGGAGGAGCGGATCCGTTCGCTTGAACAATCGAACGAGGAAAAGCTCGAAGCGATCCGGCAGACGGTTGAACGTCGTCTTTTCGCCATGCAGACGGAGAATGCCGAAAAGCTTGAAAAGATGCAGAAGATCGTGGACGAAAAGCTCGAAAAAACGCTCGAGACCCGGATCACCGAATCGTTCAAGGTCGTATCCACGCAGCTCGAACAGGTCTATAAGGGACTCGGCGAAATGCAGACGGTCGCCGCAGGCGTTACCGATCTCAAAAAGGTCCTGTCGAACGTCAAGACGCGCGGCATCTTAGGTGAAGCGCAGCTTTCCGCGATCCTTTCAGAGATCCTTGCGCCCGAACAGTACGACGTCGACGTCGCGACCAAACCAGACTCTCGCGATCGCGTGGAGTTTGCGATCCGGCTGCCGGGCGACGGCGAAACGCCGGTACACCTTCCGATCGATGCGAAATTCCCGGGCGAGACCTTCGCGCAATTGCAGGACGCCTACGAAAGCGGCGACGCCGCGCGCGTCGCAGACGCCGCAAAGATGCTGGAGATCCGGTTGAAAGCCGAAGCGAAGGACATCCGCGATAAATACATCGACCCGCCGCACACGACCGATTTCGGCATCCTCTTCCTGCCGTTTGAGGGGCTTTACGCCGAAGCGGTCAACCGCGGCTTCATCGAGGAGCTGCAGCGGACTTACCGCATCAACGTGACCGGTCCTTCGACCATGGCGGCGTTTCTCAATTCCCTGCAGATGGGCTTCAAAACGCTCGCGATCCAGAAGCGTTCGAGCGAGGTCTGGCAGGTCTTGGGCGCGGTCAAGACGGAGTTTGAGAAGTTCGGCGACATCCTCGACCGCTCGCAGCAGAAGCTTCGACAAGTCAACGACGATCTCGACACGCTGATCGGCACCCGCACCCGCGCGATCAACCGCAAGCTCAAGGACGTCGAAAAGCTCGATTCCTTCGATTCCGGAAGTCTGCTGGATTCCTGATCCGGACGCAACAGCCGGTTGCTTGTGCGCCGCACGGATCTGATGTACAATGCAGACAGAAAACGAACGGGAGGTATCCCCATGGAAACCAAGGATGTCATTTATTCGCTCCGAACCGAGAACGGTCTTTCACAGGATGAGCTTGCCGAAAAGGTCTTTGTCACGCGGCAGGCAGTGTCGCGCTGGGAGAACGGCGAAACCGTGCCGAATACGGAAACGCTGAAACTGCTTTCGAAGCTGTTCGATGTGTCGATCAATACGCTGCTCGGCTCCCCGCAAAAGCTGTTCTGTCAGTGCTGCGGTATGCCGCTGGAGGACAAGATCATCGGCAAGGACAAGGACGGCACGCCGAATGAATCGTACTGCAAGTGGTGCTATGCAGACGGTACATACACGTACAGCAATATGGACGATCTGATCGACGTATGCATCCCGCATATGGTCAGCGAATCCTTCTCCGAAGAACAGGCACGCGCCTATCTGAAACAGGTCCTGCCCACGCTGGATTACTGGAAGCGCTATGAGGAGCTGAGCGATGATGGACAGTTTGAAGCGTTCAAGCAGCAGCTCATACGAGAGATCAACGATCTGCATATCGAAGGCATGCCGAAGGTCGAAACGCTCAACGCGCTTGTCGGCAGCTTCGTGAATCTCGCCTATCCGCTTCCGAGCGGCGTCAGCGTCAGGTTTTTGAACGACGGCACGACCTACCTCGGCAATCAGCTCGCATCCGAATTCGGCGGCGACCGGTGCTTCGGCGTGCTTGCCAACATGGATTTCATTCTGATCTGCACCTACGAAGCGGAGGGCAAAGACCCCGAGCTGGTGCTGTATAAGAAGCGTTGACGTGTGTTTTCAAAGCAAACGACCGGGCTTTTCGCCCGGTCGTTTTTGTTTATTCCTTTGCATATTTCTCAAACCAGTTTGTAATCTCGGTCAGCCTGCGAATCCGATGCAGCGGCTTTCCGGAGCGGGAAAGCTCGTGATTCTCTCCGTGGAACAAGCAGATGCGCGCGGGGATCCCGCGGTCGACCAAAGCGGCGTACATCTGTAAGCCCTGATCGAGCGGGCAGCGGTAGTCCTCGTCCGAATGGATGAACAGCGTGGGCGTCTTCACGTTCTTCGCGTATTTCAGCGGGCTGTGCTCCCAAAGCTTTGCGTGGTCGGTGTAGAAATCCGCCCGGTTCTGATCGCCGACGAAATAGTAGCCGATGTCCGATAAGCCGTTGAAGCTCAGCCAGTTCGAGATCGACCGCTGCGACGCGCAGGCACAGAACCGGTCGGTGTGTCCGATGATCCAGTTCGTCATAAAGCCGCCGTAGCTGCCGCCCGTTTCGCACACGCGCATGGGGTCGATCGCGGGATAGCGGCGTAAGACCTCGTCGCAGAAGTCCATGAGGTTTTGATAATCCGTTTCGCCGTAGTGTCCCATGATGTCCGCAAACGCGTCTCCCCTGCCGTCCGAGCCCTTCGGATTGCAGAAAAACACAAAGTAGCCCATGCCTGCCCAAAGCTGCATCTCGTGATAGAACACCGTGCCGTAGACCGTCTTCGGTCCGCCGTGAATGTCGAACACCGCGGGATACTTCTTTTCCGGATCGTAATCCTTCGGCTTCAGCACCCAGCCGTCGATCCGGTATCCTTCGCTTTCGACCGAGACCTGCTCGCACTTCGCGACGTACTTGTCCTTCAGCGCGTCGTCATTGAAATGCGAAAGCTTTTTGAGCTCTCCCGTCTTCATATCCTTTGCGTAAAGCTCCTGCAAGCTGCCCTCATACAGCGCAATGAACAGCGCGGTATCGTTTTCCGGATGGATCGTCACGGCGTCGATGGAGCCGATTTCCGTCGCGACCGGAACATTCTTCCCCGCAAGGTCCAAAGCGTACAAATGCGAGCTCTCAAAGCGCGTGGTGATGTAATAGAGCCGATCGTTCGCGCCGATCATGCTCTCGCCGCCGCCGTGCCGCACGTCGCTTCCCACCGAGTTCCAAAGGCTTTCGGTGTTTTCGTACAGCATAGTCAGTTCGCCGGTCTCGCGGTCGACGGTATAGAAATCGACGTTCTCGTTGAGACCGATATCCTTCCCCTCCGTCGCCGTCATCACGAGCGTTTCGCCGACCGCCTTGATGCGCTCAACATAATAGCCCGGATATTCCCGAAGGAAGCGGATCTTGCCGGTGCATCCGTCCATGACATACAGTTTCGGATGCGTGAGATCCCGGCGCGCGGTATAGCTGTCGCCGAGGAACCAAACCGAATCGCCGATCGTTTCGATCGCATCGACCGTGAAGAACGGTTCGGTCACGCGCTGTACCGTCAGCTTCTGCGATGCGTCGTCAAAGGTGACATAAAACAGCGCCGTACGTTTTTTGTTGACGATCCCCTCGCCGTTTGACCAGTACGGCAGCTCGTCAAAGGCCTCGTAGTCCGCGTCGTCGGCGTAGCCCTTTTCGACCTTTTCGCGATCCTCCCTTTTCATGCAATAATAATCCGGCGCATTGGCGTCGATCTCGCCGAGCACGGCAAAGGCGCCGTTTGGAAGCTTTTTGATCCACGTCGCCGCAAACGGCAGCGTGAACGCATGCAGCGCTTCTCCGCCGGAAAGATTCAGCCGATAATAGCTTGTGAACTGCTCCTTCTTTTCGGCGCGTTTCTTCTCGTCTTTGGACCGCACGGCGGGAAACAGAATCGCATTCGCATCCTCCCAAATATAGCGTGATTCCTTGCCGAGATCGGTCAGCTGCCGGAAAGCGCCGTCATAGAGCCATAGACGGCTTTCATAGCTGTTCTCCTCCTCATTGCAGTTCGACACGATGAACGCGGCGCGCTTGCCGTCCGGGGCGTATTTGACGTTTGACAGGTATTTGTAGTACAGAAAATCCTTGATGCCGATCGGTTCCATAGCTGTTCTCCTTTATTGATCTGTTCCCATTGTAGCCTGTTTCGTCTGTATTTGCAAGCATAAGAAAAGAACGGCTTTGCGCCGTTCTCATGGGTTCGTTCAGTCGATCGGGCTTTCGGAAAGCAGCATCGAAAGCGACAGATAAACGCCCGCCAGCATGTCTGAACCGCCGCCCAGCGGCAGCGCGGCAATGCGGTTTGCGGTTGACACGAGCACCGAATACGGCGCGTCGGACAGCACGTTGCGCATGAGCATATAAAGGTCCTCGGAAACGAGCCCTTCCCCGCTCTGCAGCAGAAACGCGCCGGAAAGCTCCGTCGTATGCGCAGCGGCTGCGCTTGCGAGCGCGCGGGTCATTTCAAGCACGCGGCCGAAGCTTCTGCCGAGCGCGGCGGAAAGCGCCGCATAGCCCGCAATATAGCCGCACAGAAGCCGGTCCGCGGAAGGAATCAGTCCCGCGCCGATGCCGGCGATTGCAGAAGTCGCCTCGCTGCAGGCTTGCGGGTCCTGATCGCGGAACGCCGCGTGCAGCTTCGGCAAAAGCGGTCGGATCGTTTCGGAATACTGGTTCGGCTTTGTGTCGACGACAAGCGGAGAAAGATCGTCCGCTTTCGCATTCGTCTCCACGATGTGCAGGATGTGCCGGAGCCGGATGTCGTAATCGTTCGGCAGAAAGACCGCGCGGATCGTATCGAGCGAAAGATCGTAGTCCGTGGACTGCGAAAGGTCCAGGGTCAGCTCGCAGTCCGGGATCTCAATGCGCTCGTTCCCCATCAGCACATGCATGCCCTCTTCGATTTCATAGCGCGTAAAGGGCTTGACGGACGATACGATCGTCGAAAACGGCGCCAAGCAATGCGCGTTGGACAGGATCGAGATCATGCCGATCGAAGTATTGCAGTAGATCGCGTCGGGATAGACCGCATGGACTGTGCCGTCGTATGTCCCCATGCGAAGGTAGGCGTGCAGACGCTTGCAGATTTTTCTTGCGGTTTCGGTCATAACAGCACTCTTTTCATTCGTGTTCACTCATGCATATACAACATGTATGATTTACTATTTTACAGCGCATCTTCGGATTTGTAAAGATTTTACAGGCGCTGCATCGCGGTCCGAATATGAATAGAGTGTAAATTTATTCACAGATTACGATGAACAGCAAAAAAGGAAGCCGTTTGGCTTCCTGAAATAATGCGATCGGAGCTTACTCCTCCGGATCCTTCTCCGGGATATGCAGCTCGATCGGTTCGTTGCAGTTCGGGCAGATGAGACCGTCCGGCGAATCGAGCATGTCCTGATCGAAATAGATGGTCTCGCCGCAGTTCGGGCAGACGATCTCGAAGAAATCGTCGTCGTCGAACTCCTCTTCGTCCTCATCCTCGTCCTCGTCGCCGTACAGAAAATCGTCGTACTCGTCGAGGTTCTCAAAGATCTCCTCCACGCTGTCGTCGAGGTCCGCAAGCGCGTCCTCGTGATCCGACATCTCTTCCGCGATGACGTCGAGCGTATCGACGATCGCCGTAAAGATCTTTGCGTACTTGTCTTCGTGAATGTTAAGACCTTCCATCAGACCGTCCAGGTATGCGACCTTCTCAGAAATTCTGCTCATGCTGCACCTCCGAATTGTAGTATTTGTTATACGCGGGACATGTATTCGCCGGTTCTCGTATCGATCCGGATGATATCGCCTTCGTTGACAAACAGCGGGACTGCAATGTGATAACCGGTCTCCACGACAGCGGGCTTGGTCGTGCCCGTTGCGGTGTCGCCCTTGAAGCCGGGTTCGGTCTCGGTGACCTTGAGCTCAACAAAGTTCGGCGCCTCGACGGAGAACGCGCTGCCCTTGTAGAAGCGCATCTTGACCTGATCGTTCTCCTTGATGAAGTCGATTGCGTCTTCGACCTGCTCGAAGTTCAGCGGGATCTGCTCATAGGTCTCTACATCCATGAAGTAGTAGAGCTCGCCGTCGGAATACAGATATTCCATGTCCTTGGTTTCAATGTGCGCCAGCGGGTACTTGTCCGTCGGGCTGAAGGTACGCTCCAGCACTGCGCCGGTCATTACGTTCTTGAGCCTGGTGCGAACAAACGCCGCGCCCTTGCCCGGTTTGACATGCTGGAAGTCGGAAATCGACCAGACAACGCCGTCGATCTCAACCGTCACGCCCTTGCGGAAATCGCCTGCCATAATCATAAGTATGTCCTCCCAATGATATTCGATGATTTAGATATGCTGCAGTTCTTTGGTTGCGTGTGCAAAGTTCAGCTTGCCGTCCTTGGTGACCACACAGCAGTCCTCGATACGGACGCCGAACTTGTCTTCGATGTAGATGCCGGGCTCGACCGTGATCGTCATGCCTTCGGTAAAGACCGTGTCGCCGGTGACCGACGCGCGCGGCTCCTCGTGGATGAGAAGTCCGAAGCCGTGACCCAGAGAATGCCCGAAGCATTCGCCGTAGCCCTTTTCTTTGATATAGTCGCGCGCGATGGCGTCGAGTTCCTTGCCGGTGATGCCCGGTTTCAGCGCGTCGAGCGCGCGGGTCTGCGCTTCAAGCACGATGTTGTAGATCTCCTCCGCGAACGGATCGACCTTGCCGACCGCAAAGGTACGCGTCATGTCGGAATGGTAGCCGTTGTAGAGACAGCCGAAATCGACGACGACCAGATCGCCCTCCTGAAGCTTTCTGTCACCCGGGACCGCGTGGCACATTGCGCCGTTCGGACCGGAGCCTATGATCGTTTCAAACGAAGGTCCCTCGCTGCCGAGCTTTGCGCAGATGTATTCGAGCTCTGCGGCAACGCGGCGTTCGGTCATGCCGGGCTTGGCGACCTTTAATAGCTCCGCAAAAGCTTCGTCCGCCATGGACTGCGCCTTCTGAAGATTTTCGATCTCGTCCGCGCTCTTGACGATGCGAAGCAGCGAAAGCTCTTTGGCAAACGGCACAAGCTCTGCGCCGAGCTTCGAGAACGCTTCATAGCCCGCGTAGCTCACATAATCCTCTTCAAAGCCCATGCGCTTGACGTTTTCGGAAGCGATGATCTCTTTGAGCTTTTCGTTGTGCGCCGTGCCTGCGACCTCGAAGATCTCGCAGCAGTCGCCGGACTGCGCCTTTGCCTGGATCGTGTAGCGGAAGTCGGTCAAAAGCGCTGCGCGTTCCTTCGTGATCAGGACGCTTGCGTCCTCACTGGTGAAGCCGGAAAAATACCGGATCGCGGTCACGGATTTCAAAAGCACCGCGTCCAGTTCCGCGCGTTCCATTTCGGCGCGAAGCCGAATGATACGATCGTTCATAGTATCCTCCATCTTTGACTATAGCAAAGATATTATAGCCGATTCCCGTTCCGTTTGCAACCCCCGAACGAAAAAAACTGCTTTCCCGGAAGAAAGCAGTTCTGTTTGTTTTCACGGATCAGGTGTTCATGCGCCTTGTGAGCGTCTCAAACGTCTGTTCGAGCACGGGAACGGGACGCCATGCGCAGCCGACCGGTACGCCGGGGCGGTTGTCGCCGTGGAAATCGCTGCCGCAGGTCACCATCAGACGATACTGCCGCGCGATCGAAACGTACATTTCCGTCTGCCGCGGCGTGGACGTCGGATAATAGGCTTCGAGCCCCATCAGTCCGAGATCACAGAGCTCGCGGATCAGTCCGTGCGGATTGTCGCGGATGTGGCACGGATGCGCCAGGATCGGCAGCCCGTCCGCGATATGGATGATGTCGATGACCTGCTGCGGCGTAAATCGCGGCTCGGTATAGTAGCCCACGGTGCCGGGACGCAGATATTTCGCAAACGCGTCGCGGACGTCGTTTGCGTAGCCGCCCTTGATGAGCCCGTGCGCGATATGCAGCTTGGTCGTCACGGATTCCGGACGGTTGACCAGCGGCTGAATGTCGTATCCCGCTTCCTTGAGCTTGCCGTAGATGATCTTGTTGCGCCGCTCTCGGCGGTCGCGGGCGATCTCGAGCGCGCGCAGAAGCGTCGGGTTGTTCGGGTCGACGTCGAGCCCGATGATATGCAGCTCGTGCCGCCATTCGTTGTCCATTTCAACGGCGGGCAGCACGGGAACGCTGTATTCCTTCCCCGCTTCCAGCGCTTCCTTGACGCCCATGATGTTGTCGTGGTCCGTCAGCGCAAGCAGCTTGATCTTCGCACGCGACGCAATGCGCACGATCTCCGACGGCGTTGCGGTGCCGTCGGAAACGCAGCTGTGCGTATGAAGATCAAAGCGGTTCTCGTCCATCGGTTATGCTTCCGTTTCTGTCTCGGTCTTTTCGTTCGGTTCCTTTTCGGTCTGGGGCTGTTCTTCCGCAGACTGCGCCATGACCGTATCCATGTCCTCGCCTTCGAGGACCTTAACAAACTGTTCGCCGGTCACGCGCTCGTACTTCAGCAGCATATGCGCGCAGGCGTCGAGCGCCTCGCGGTGCTCGGTCAGGATCCGTTCCGCGCGTTCAAACTGTCCTTCGAGGATCGCGCGGATCTCGGCGTCGATCTTTGCGGACAGCGCTTCGGAATAGTTCTTGGCGTGTCCCCAATCCTTTGCAATGAACACCTCGGTGTCGCCGCCCAGGAACACGGGACCGACGGCGTCGGACATGCCGTACTCCTCAACCATCTTGCGCGCGTGCTCCGTCGCCTGCTTGAGGTCCTGCACCGCGCCGGTCGAAACGTCCGTAAAGGCGATCTTTTCGGCGACTCTGCCGCCCATCGACATGCAGATATCGTCGAGCATATGCGACTTGAGCGTATAGTGGATGTCCTCCTTCGGAAGCATCATCGTATAGCCGCCAGCCCAGCCGCGCGCGATGATCGAGACCTCGTGCAGATCGTCGCAGTTTTCGAGCATGTGCGCAAGGATCGCGTGACCGCATTCGTGGTACGCCGTGATCTCCTTGTCCTTTTCTGTGACGACGCGGCTCTTCTTTTCGGGACCCATCTGCACGCGGGTGACGGCTTCTTCGAGATCCGCCTGCGTGATCTCTCTTCTGTGATCGCGCGTCGAAAGGATCGCCGCCTCGTTCAGGATGTTCTCAAGATCCGCGCCGGTAAAGTACGGCGTGCGCCTTGCAAGCGTTTTCAGGCTGACGTCCTTTGCAAAGTGCTTGTTGCGCGCGTGGACCTTCAGAATGTCCTCTCTGCCCTTGACGTCCGGATAGCCGACCGTAATACGGCGGTCGAATCTGCCGGGACGCAGCAGCGCCGGGTCAAGGATGTCCGCGCGGTTCGTCGCCGCCATGACGATGATGCCCTCGTTCGGCGCAAAGCCGTCCATCTCGACCAGAAGCTGATTCAGAGTCTGCTCTCGCTCGTCGTGTCCGCCGCCCAAGCCTGCGCCGCGCTGACGCCCGACCGCGTCGATCTCGTCGATGAAGACGATCGCGGGAGCGCTGCGCTTTGCCGTTTCAAAGAGATCGCGTACGCGCGACGCGCCGACGCCGACGAACATTTCAACGAAGTCCGAACCGGAGATGCTGAAGAACGGTACGCCCGCTTCGCCCGCGACGGCTTTCGCCATCAGCGTTTTGCCGGTGCCCGGAGGTCCGACGAGCAGAACGCCCTTCGGGATGCGCGCGCCGTTTTCGGTGAAGCGCTTGTGATCGCGCAGGAAATCCACGACCTCCTTGAGCTCCTCCTTCTCTTCGACAAGCCCCGCAACGTCGTTGAAGGTGACCTTGTCCTTGGAAGGATCGTTGAGATGCGCGCGCGACTTCGAGAAGTCCATCACCTGTCTGCCTTCGCCGCGCTGGCGGTAGATCATGAATACCAGGAACCCGCCGATGACGAGCAACGGCAGGAAATTGATCAGAATGTACCACCACGGGATGCTCTCGGCAAGCGCGCTCTGCATCACAAAGCCGTAATCCGCGGACGTCACCTGTTCAACGTCGATGTTCTTCTGTGCGGCGACCAGATTCGCCATATACTTGGCGAACAGATCGTTGTTGAGATACATGACGTAGTCCGCCTTCTGCGGCAGCTTTGTCGCGTCGAGCTCATTGGACGTCAGCATCACATAATAGGTGCCGCCGTCAATGACCTCGTAGACCGCCTTGATCTTGCTTTGCTTGTACAGCTCGGCAAATTCGGCAAACTTGATCTCCTTCGGCTTATCGGAAGAACAGCCGTTTGTGACCATAAACACGAGCAGCGTGAGGATCAGCGCCCACACGACCAGCGTTATGATGCGCCGTCCGGTGATGCCCTGCTTGCCCGGTTCGCCGTTGTTTTGATTGTTGTTCGGATTAAATTCCAAAGTGTCCTCCGTTCAGGGGCTATTCCCCGGGTTCCCGAAAATCAGCTGTAGATCTCGGACTTTAAAACGCCCACATAGGGCAGATTGCGATATTTCTGTTTGTAATCGAGGCCGTAGCCGACGACAAACTTGTTCGGGACCACAAAGCCGCAGTAATCCGGCGTGATCTCGCATTCACGGCGCTCCGGCTTATCCAGGAAGCAGCAGGTGCGGATCGAAGCGGGCTGACGCTCGTTCAGAAGGCGGGTCATGTAGGAAAGCGTGAGACCGCTGTCCATGATATCCTCCGCAATGAGCACATGCTTGCCGGTGATGCTCGAATCCATGTCCTTGGTGATGCGAACGATGCCGCTCGTCTTCTGCGCATCGCCGTAGCTCGAAATCGCCATGAAGTCCATCTTGGCGTGCACCGTGATCGCGCGGATCAGGTCGGCAAAGAAGATGCTTGCGCCCTTCAGCACGCAGACAACGATGATCTCCTGACCGTCGTAGTCCTTCGAGATCTGGTCGCCCAGCTCCTGCACGCGTTTTTTGATCTGTTCCTCGGAAAGAAGAACCTCTTCAATGTCCTGTGCCATGAAAGCCTTGCCCCACATAGTCAATCCTCCTCATAATGATAATGCAGAATATGCTTCGAATCCGCGCGTACGCGCATCCGTTCATCCACCGTAAATCCCGCGACCCAGAAGACGCCCTGTTCGTCGCATAGGACCGGCATATTGCGCTCGAACCGCGGGACCTTGCGATCGGTCAGATAATCGCTTAAAAGCTTCGTCCCGTGCATGCCGAGCGGCGTGAACCGGTCTTTGGGCTGCGGGTTCCTTGCCGTAACGCTTCCGATAAGGCGGTCGGCGTCGATATACGCGTCGGAACCGCCGCACGGGATCGCGGCGCGGTCGACCGTTTCTATTGTCAGCATCCCGTTCAAAAGCCGTACGCTGCCGGTACGCGGTACCGGAACCGAGAAGGTCTCGTTCTCCGGCTTGCCTATCCGAAGATCGTCGGCGTCCAGCCATGCGACGACGCCGTTTTTCAGCGTTGCGGTGTCTCCCGTCTGTCCCGAAAGCAGCGTATCGAGGCGTTCAAGGTCGGCACGCGTAAAATCCCTGTACGGAAGCAGATCACGAAGCACCCGAAGCCGGATCGGACGAGGAAGCCCGGAAAGCGCTTTGCGGTCCGTTCCGCAGCGGCGTTTTGCCTCTTCCTTCAGCGCATTCAGAAAATCCGCATCCTCGGCGATGTGCGCCGCCGTTTCCGCAAGCGTTCGCCCGATTGCCGGATTGACCGTTTCGAGCGCCGGAAGGACGTTCAGCCGGATCCTGTTCCGCGTCGCGTCGGTCTCGAAATTCGTCGCATCGGTGCAGAAGCGCTGTCCGCGTTCCGCAAGATAGGCAAGGATCTCCTCCTTCGGCGTCGCAAGCAGCGGGCGTATGAGCTTTCCGGAACGAAAGCGCATGCCCGCAAGACCGTCGGTCCCGCTCCCGCGCAGAAGATGCAGCAGCAGCGTTTCCGCCTGATCATCCCGATGATGTCCGATCGCAATGCAGTCGAGGTCCCGATCCGTCCTCACGCGTTCCAAAAACGCGTAACGCGCGTTTCTTGCGGCAAGCTCCAAGGATTCGCCGGATTCTTTCGCGGCGCGCGGCACGTCGATCCGTTCCGTATGCAGAGGCATATCGAGCTGTTCGCACAGCTCCAGCACGAATGCGGCATCCCGGTCCGCGTAAAGCCCGCGAATCCCGTGATGCAGATGCGCCGCCTCCAACCGGAGGATCCTTCCGTCCCTTTGCAGCCGATGAAGCTCCAAAGCCAAAGCCACGGAGTCCGCGCCGCCCGATAACGCGACCAGCACGCCGTCCCGTTCGGAAACGCCGCACGCGGTCCATGTCGAATCGGTCCACAGCAACATGATACACAACTCCGAGAATAATTGTATTTAGTTTACCCGAAAACTGCGATTTTTGCAAGTAGGAATTGTGAATTCAGCATGGCATTTCCGGAAAACAAATGAAAAAGCCCCCGAAGGGGCAAATGAAAAGCTTTATCCGACAACGTTGATCGGTTTTCCTGCAAGGTACGCCGCAAGGTTTTCCGCCGAGACGTCGATGATCTTTTGGCGCATGGGCTTCGGCGTCCAGGCGTAATGCGAGGTGATGATGCAGTTTTTGGCGCGCATCAAAGGATTGCGGAGCTTGATGGGCTCCTCGCTCGCGACGTCGGCGGCGTAGCCCGCAAGCTTACCGGAGGCGAGCGCTTCGCACACGTCCGTTTCGGAGATCAGACTTCCGCGCGAGGTGTTCACAAGCAGAACGCCGTCCTTCATCTTCGCGATCGTATCCCTGCGGATCAGTCCGACCGTATCCGCCTTTGCCGGACAGTGCAGCGAGATGATGTCGGATTCCTGCAGCAGCGTGTCGAGCGAAACGTATTCTCCCGCAAATCTCGGTTTTTCATGCGGATTCACGCCGAGCACATGCATGCCGAGAGCATCCGCGATCTTGGCAACGCGCGAGCCGATCCGCCCGCAGCCGACGATTCCCATCGTTTTGCCGTCCAGCAGGATCGGCGCCGTTTCAAACCAGGAAAAATCCGGCTGCGCCGTCCATGCGCCCTGATGCACCAGAGCGGAATGGTATTCGACGTGCTGGCAGAGTCCCAACAGCAGGGCGATCGCGTGCTGCGCGACCGCTTCGGTGCTGTACGCGGGAACATTGGTCACAATGATCCCGCGCTCCCTTGCCGCGGCGGTGTCAACGACGTCGTAGCCGGTCGCAAGCACGCCGATGAACTTTAGCTGCCGCGCGCCGAAGATCGCGTCGCGGTTCAGTTTCACCTTGTTGACAAACACCGCATCCGCTCCGCGCAGCCGCTGCGCGACCATGTCCGGATGCGTGCGGTCATAGACCGAAACCGTGCCGAGCGCTCTTAAGGGACCCCAGTCGACGTCCCCGGGATTCACACAATACCCGTCCAGAATCACGATCTGCATAACTCGTCCCTCCCCTGTTTTTATTGTACGCCCGAACCTTCCGGAAATCAAATGAACAAACTATAAAAACAAATTCAGATACAAAAAAAGCACTTGCCGAAACAAGTGCTTTTTCGTGGCTAAGACTGCGTAAAAGAACACCCAAGCATAGAAAGAACGCGTAAAAAGTGCGCGCCGAACATATTGACAAACGGGCATCTGCTAAACAATAAACATCCTGACGATTTCATTCAAAAAGTCGTATAGTCCGTGACCGAAAGCGACTCCGGGATATCCACAATTCTTAATTCTGTACTTTGCAAATCCAAAGCAGAGGCCGATCCCGAATGTAAAAAACATCTGAATAAAACCGCCGTTAATAAGATGCCATAAGCCGAACAGCAGCGAGGCGATCACAACGCCCATCCACTTGTTTTTCCTGAAAAAACTCATGAATACTTCCTGCAGATAGACTCTGAATACAAATTCTTCAACCGGTCCGATGACCAAAAGGCAGAACAAAAAATAGTATATTATCTTAAACCACGAGAATTCAGTATGCTCTCCGACCAAAGAGAAGCCGCAAAGCGCCGGAATTACAGCAATGAATAAAGACAGCACAAGCGCAATAGCAAATCCTGCCGCATATTGACTCCGGTTTTTCAAGTCAATATCGACCTTCATTTTTGTAAGCCTCATCGCCGCAAACGCAATCATGCCATTCATCAGATTGAGTCCGACCAAAGCAGCGATCCTTATCCACAGAGCATCCATACCGTTTATGAATCTCAAACTATACGTCACTGCTGCGATAAGAATAACAGAACAGCATAGAATCGCGATGTTTTTCCCGGTTTTCTGCATTATGGGCGTCCTCCGAATACGTATTGACCTATAAATGGATATCTTTTGCTTATAATTGAACTACACAAACCGTAAGTTTTGTAAGATGATGATAGCTATTCAACCTCATAAAACAACAAGAAACCTCTTTTGCCCCGGTAGACAAAAGAGGTTTCTTTGATGTCTAAAACCGCATAAAAGGTACAAAACCATAGATAGACCGCCTAAAAGACATTCCCGTTCATTCTTTGCAAAGCTCAAAATAAATATTCGTTTCCGGATCTTCACCCATAGCAATCACGTGCTGAGGCATTTCTTTCTGCTTGAAGCCCAATCTTTCGTATAAGGCGATCGCTTTTGCATTTTGCGGATTGGGGTCAACCCACAAAGTGATTGCGCCGTTTTCAACAGCTTTTTCTATTGCATAGGTAATAGCTTGCATGGCGATACCGCGGCCGCGTGCAAAGTTAAAAAGTTTAATATCCAGCCATGCGCTGCTGGTTTCTTTATCCACGCCATATCCTGTTTCACCGCAGTATTTGCCGTCCTCGTATATGGAAAAATGATTCGTTGCAGGCCTCTCTGCATTGAGCTTGTCCATCCATGCTTCCAGGGCCTCGTGCGTTTCATGCAGTCCGTCTGGGAAACCGACAAACCGCATCACGTCCCCGTCCGCCCAAAGACGCTGAACGTTCTGGAGGTCTTCCTTTGTCGTTTCTCTTATTTCGATCATACGCTAACTCCTTTGATCCTTAATTACCAATTCTATTAATTATACCTATACCGCACAAACATGAAACAGACAACAAGAAAACCTCTTTTGCCGTGGCAGACAAAAGAGGTTTCTTTTTTGGTGGAGCATAGGAGATTCGAACTCCTGACCTCAACATTGCGAACGTTGCGCGCTACCAACTGTGCTAATGCCCCGCGAACAGAAATCATTATACACGGTTTTCATAAAATTGCAATAGGTTTTTCAAAAAAACTTTGATGTCTTGAAAATATATCTTGCTTTTTGGGATCGTTTGTTGTAAGATAACAAAGGTCCACGAAAGTGCCTTGCAGAGATGGCTGAGCTTGGTCTAAGGCGCACGACTGGAAATCGTGTATACCAGGAATGGTATCGAGGGTTCGAATCCCTCTCTCTGCGCCACATCGCCGCGTTCGAGTGATCGTTCGCGGCGATATTTTTATCATCGGAGAGTTTTCTATGGATTCTTTACAGTATATCACCCTGCGCGAGTATCCCGAACTCGAAAAGGCAGCCGCAGAATGGTTCCATCAAAAATGGGGCGTTCCGGAAGAAGCGTATCTCGAATGTATGGACGCGTATCTTTCCGGCGAGACCGAATACGGCTGGTATCTTTGTCTCGACGGCGACGCAATCGTCGGCGGGCTCGGCGTGATCGAAAACGATTTTCACGACCGAAAAGACCTGTCCCCGAACGTCTGCGCGGTGTATACGGACGAAGTGTACCGCAAGCGCGGGATCGCGGGAGTGCTTCTCAACATGGCGGTCGAGGACCTGCGCGCGCACGGCGTCTCCCCCGTCTACCTCGTCACCGACCACACGGGCTTCTACGAGCGTTACGGGTGGGAATTTCTCTGCATGGTGCAGGGCGACGGCGAACCGGATCTGACCAGGATGTATATTCACAGATAATGTCCTCCGGACAATTCATGCGGCACAGCCACAATTCACACAAGACGCCCCCACCCGGCGTCTTTCTTTTCGGACAGATACCTTGACAGACGAGGTATCTCAGATTATAATGTACCATATCACGGAGGGCGACGCATGGCAATTTCATCCGATCTGATACGCGGACATATTGACACGATCATCATGGCAAGGCTCATGAAAGGCGATACCTATGGCTATGAGATCAATAAAGAGCTTCGCACACGCACGAAAGGAGTGTTCGAGATCAAGGAAGCGACGCTGTATTCCGCGTTTCGCCGCCTTGAATCGAGCGATTATATCTCTTCCTACTGGGGACCGAACGAAGGCGGCGCACGGCGTCGGTACTATCATCTGACCGATCTCGGCAGACTCGAATGCAGCGCGCAGCTTTCTGCCTGGTGCGAAACCCGATCCCTTTTAGACCGATTGCTCCAAACGGAGGACTGAATGATGCGCGAACAGCTGGAAAAAGAAATCATTCGCAGATTCGGACCCTGCTACGGTTCCAAACGGTGCAGGGAACAGCTACGGGAAATCATCACCAACGCGCTCGATCGTTACGACGAAGAAATCCGAAACGGCGCGGCTTCCAACGATGCTTATCAAATAGCGCTCTCCTCCATCGGCAGCTTCAAGGATCTTCGCTGCACGCTCGGCGCCGTAAAAAGACGCAATGCAATCCTATTCAGCATATTAGGTTTCGTAACAACGGCGATCCTGATCGTTTGCGCGCTGTACGGCTTATGGACGTATTTCGTTCCGATTGCTGTCTGTGCCGCGATCGGTTTTGCAGCGCTGTACAATCTTTTGAGCGGTCGTACCAAAGCAAAACGTCTGTACATCGTCACGGTTGCGATCTGTGGGGCGATCATCGCATATCTGGTTTTTATCCTTGCGTTTACGCTGCCGATTGTCATCACGGGTACGAACGAGCGGAATCAATCCGTCGCCTATGACTATCGGGAACAAGCCGCTTCGATCGAATCCGTTTCCTATGTGCAGATCACCGATATTGCATACGGGGAAGAAACCGACACGCTCGATTATAACGTGCGCAAATCATTTGGCAATGATCAGACGACGGCGCTGTTGAACGATCTCGGCAGCCTCCCCTACCGGCGGTATGAAAATTCGCCGCACGCTTTGAAAACAGGAGACTGCGGATTTCTGATCCGATTTGATCCGGAAGCGTCCGATCTGCTTTACGCCCTGTACTGCGAACATGTCGCAGTCGTCGTCAAACGTACGCCGACCGGTATCCGGGTTTCGAGCCGCTATTCCTACTGCAAGCCGAGCGATTGGAAACGGCTCCTTGAAACATATCTTCTCAAAGAAAACGACAATCAATCGTTCTGATCGGAGGTTACTGTCTATGCGCATACAGCTTGAAAAGGTGATCAAAAAGAAATTCGGACCGGTGTTCAATTCCCATCAGCTGAAATATCAGCGTCAGGAGATCGTTGCTGACGTTCTCGAACGATATGACGAAGAAATCCGAAACGGCGCTTCCGAGGAGGAGGCGTACCGGATCGCGCTCAACTCCGTCGGAGATTTTCGTGAACTGCGTCAAGCAAGCCGAAAGCATTCGCGTACGCTCGTTCGCAACATAGTATGCTGCTCCGTTTACGGAATCATTTCCGCTGCGGCGATCGCTGCTTGTATTCTCGAGCATTTGTGGTTTCTGCTTTTCGTTGCAGTCGTCTGCATCGTTGTTGCGGGGATCGCGATGTATCGTTTGCTGAGCGGCAATTATAAATCTAAGGCAAAAACCATTGCCGCGCTTGCCGTAAGCGGATACGGACTGGTTTCGTTTGCCGCCGTTATGGCTTTCATGTTGCTGATGATCGGCGCAGGCTGCATAGCCGAACGACACCCGTCCACCTATGATTATACCGAACACGCGGCGCAGATCGAATCGATCCGCTATATTGAGATCACGCATCTTAAGTACGGAAAAGAAGCGGATGAATTCGAATACAACGTTCTGGAGACCGTTGACGACAATCGGAAAGAGTCTCTTTTGAAGGATCTTTCGCAGCTGAAATATGTGTTTTATCCCGAACCGCCGGATTTATATGAAGGATGTCACGGGCTTCTTCTCTGCTTTAAGGAAGGATCGGGCGATATCCGTTACGTTCTGTATTGCCGCCTGAAATTCACCGTGATTCATCAAACAGAAACCGGCATCGAATTTGACGGCATATACGGAATTGCATCGACGGAAGAATGGAACGCGCTTCTCGATCGGTATTTGAAACAGGATTACGGCTTCGATCAATACAGCAGATAATCATACACATAGAAAGACAGCGCCGCAGCACGCGACGCTGTTCTCTTATACAAGCAGTTTCAGATACAGAACGACTTCCCGGTAGCGTTTATTCCGGTACACGTACCCGTCGGTTTCAAAACCTAACGCTTCATGCAGGCGGATGCTTGCCGCGTTGTCCGTCCGCACCTGATCGAGAACGACGCTGTATCCGGCTTCCTTTGCCTTTTCAAGCAGAAGCGGCATGGCGTTCGATGCGATCCCCTTCCCCCGCTCCTCGGCAAAGATCTCGATCCCGAACGATACGACATTTTGGCAGCGTTCGGTGAGGGACGTGCAGCCGGTGATCCGCTCGTCCTCGGTTATGGCGAACATCTCAAAGCGGCGGTCCTCATAAACACCGCGGTTCCAGTACGCGATCATCCGTTCGATCTCTCCTGCCGTCATATCCGGGTATTGATGCTTCTGAATCGTCCCCGCGTCCGCAGGGACAAAGTGCCGCAAAGCTGTCATTTTTCAAATCTCCGTTCATTCCGATACATACAGTTTACCGTATGTCCGCAAAAAAAGAAAGAGCGCATTTTGCGTTCTTTCTCTGGTGTTGTTGTTTATGCTTCCGCCTGCTCTTCGGCGTACACGCTCACGGTCTTTTTGCCCGCGTGGCGAACCTCGAAACGGACGATGCCGTCGATCTTCGCAAACAGCGTGTCATCCTTGCCGATGCCGACGTTGGTGCCGGGATGGAAGTGCGTACCGCGCTGGCGAACGAGGATGTTGCCTGCGAGGACGAACTGACCGTCCGCACGCTTCGGTCCGAGACGCTTCGATTCGCTGTCTCTGCCGTTACGGGACGAACCGACGCCCTTTTTATGTGCAAAAAGCTGCAGATTCATCTGAAACATGATCTAAACCTCCTTGTTCCGAAATTTGAGGGTTCTGGGATACGACGCCTGAATGCTTTTGAGTCCCGAGAGCATCGTATTGAATACGATTGCCGCACGGTCGATTGCATCCTGCGACGCATCCTTCGGTAGAATGCAGGTCGTTTTTCCTTCTTCGATCGAAACGCCTGCCTGAATGCGACATACATCTGTGATGCCGAGGATTGCCGTCTGTACGACTGCGGAAACCGCTGCGCACACGAGGTCCTCCCCGTACTCACCCATATTTGCGTGTCCCGAAACGTCGAATCCCACGGGATTCCCGTTTTCGCGGTACACGGTCACGGTGATCATGGATCAGCCGATTGCGGTGATCTCAACCTTGGTGAACGGCTGACGATGACCGCGCTTCTTGCGGATGTTCTTCTTGGGCTTATACTTGAAGACGATGACCTTCTTGCCCTTGCCGTGCTCGAGAACCTTTGCGGTTGCCTTGACGCCGTCCACAACGGGCTTGCCGACCGTTACGGTTTCGCCGTCCGCGACGAGCAGAACATCCATGGTGACTTCGGTACCGACCTCTGCGTCGAGTTTCTCAACGAGAACTTCGTCGCCGACCTGGACCTTATACTGTTTTCCACCGGTCTGAATGATTGCGTACATGGTTTTGTGCTTCCTCCTTCTTCCCAGACTCGCTCAAATACGGAGATGCTCAGACTGTCGTATAAGCGGTCAGACCGTTTGCGGCGTGGACAGGCAATCAAATACCTGTCGGCGGAAAGGGCTTGAAAGCCCTTTCTTTGATGAAGATTCGCCGCAAACTATCCGTGTTTTCGCTCAGTCGCATACGTTAGTATAGCTCCCTCGTGAAAACGCGAATTCTGCCTCGCTTCCCGGCAGTCTGCCCAGTGTGTCAAGTGCGTATCCTGACAAACTGATTTTCAAGCATACTTAAGTACCGCTCCGAAGCGGCTCACCGCATGACTATAACACAGAAAAAAGCCGTTGTCAACGGCTTTTTTCAAGATTTTTCGGACTTTTTTCGCATTCAGTGCAGCACCGTGCAGACGCGCTTCGCTTCCGCAAGCTTCTTGTCCGGCAGCGGACGCACAACGTACTTTTCGGGATGCATGCTGTCGTTTCCGCGCACATAGAACGTCGCGTCCCCGACCTCCGGGAACAGCGTGCCGTTGCGCTTTTCGAGCTGTTCCATGACGGCTTTGACGTCCGGATGCACCTCGATGTACATGCGGCGGATCTTCGAGCCCTTCAGAATCTGCAGCGTCTGCTTGCGAAGCTTGTTGAACACCGTATGCGGCGCAAGCACCTTTCCCTCGCCCTCGCAGCACGGGCAGGTGATCTTCAGCGTGTCGCCGATGCTTCTGCCGGTCTTTTTGCGCGTAAGCTCAACGAGTCCGAGCCGCGTGAAGCCGAACACATGCGAGCGCGTGTGATCGTCGTGCATCGCGGTTTTCAGCGTCTGCAGCACGAGCTGGCGGTTCGATTCCTTCTCCATGTCGATGAAATCGATGACCACGATGCCGCCGATGTCGCGAAGCCGCAGCTGCAGCGCGATCTCCGCCGCCGCCTCGCAGTTGGTCGCCGTGATCGTCTTTTCGAGATTGTCCTTGCCGACGTACTTGCCGGTGTTGACGTCGATGACCGTCAGCGCCTCCGCGCGGTCGATGATAAGATATCCGCCGCTCTTGAGCCAGACCTTTCGTGCAAGCGCGCGCTCGATCTTGCTCTCCGCTTCGCAGCGCTCGAACAGCGCTTCGCTGTCCTTGAAGAGGATGCGCGCCTTGAGCTTCGGTGCCATGACCGACGCGATATCGCGGAGTTCGTTATAGGCGTTGATGTCGTTGACAAAGAGCCGGTCGACGTCGCGCATCAGAAGATCGCGCACGGTGCGGAACAGAAGGCTCTGTTCCTCATGCAGCATCTTCGGCGCTTTGACCGTCTTCGCCTTCTTCTGAATCTCCTCATAGAGCAGCTTCAGCGAATCGATCTCCTCGACGAACGCTTCCTTGGTGCGGCCTGCAGACGCGGTGCGCACGATGATGCCCATGCCGTCGGGCTTGAGCTCCTTGATGAGCTTCCGGAGGCGCGTACGCTCCTCTTCCTTTTCGATGCGGCGCGACACGCCGACGTATTCGACGGTCGGCATCAGCACGAGCGAGCGTCCCGCAAGCGTGATGTGCGTCGTCACGCGAGCGCCCTTGGTGCCGATCGGATCCTTGGCAACCTGCACGATCACGGTCTGACCGGGTTTCAGCATGTCGCCGATCTTGCGCGTTTCGGGAATCTTTTCAAGTTCGTCGTACGCGTCGCCCGGCGTAAAGACGTCGCCCGCGTACAGGAACGCGTTCTTTTCGAGTCCGATGTCCACAAACGCCGCCTGCATGCCGGGAAGCACGTTCTGGACCTTGCCTAAGTAGATGTTGCCGACGAGGCGTTCGCTGCCCTCCTGCTCCACATAGAGCTCGACGGGCGTGCCGTCCTCGACGACCGCAACGCGCGTATTGAACGCGTTTGCGTCAACGAGAATTTCTTTATTCATAAATACCTTTCCTTACCGGAGGCGCGGCAAGCGGTCGGATCCCTCGAAGCAGAGGGAAATGCGATGCGCCGTGAAAAAGCCGTTCAGGTGCAATCGGTCGAACAGCGCGCGCACAAACGTTTCCGCGCGCAGTCCGCCAGCTGCCGTCAGCGTGCCCACGACGTCAAGAATCGCGGATGAATCCGAAACTTCCTTGACGGAGGCCTCCAAAATGTCCGGACGAATGTCGGCGGGCTTGACGCCGCTCTTCGTCTTTTTGTCGACGATCACGGGTTCGTTCCCCATGATCGAGCGCACCGCGTTTTGAACCTGCTGTTCCGAAACGGGCGCGTCAAAGTGCACGGTCAGTTCATAGTGTGCCGCGCGGATCAGTTTTGATAACGTGTCGATGCCGTCGTCGGCTTCGAACGCCTCGACCACGCGCATGCCGTCCGGCAGAACGGGATTGACGCGGTCGATGAAGGTCTGCGGCTCGATCGGGCGGTCGAGTTCGACCTCGAACCATTCGCCGTCGCTCGTATAGCCGGTCGCGAGCGCCGTGGCGAACGAGAGCTTCGGATGCGGATTGAACCCCTTCGAATACGCAAGCGGCAGGTTCGCGCGGCGAAACGCGCGCTGCAGCGTGCGCTGCACGTCCAGATGCGACGTGTAGGAGATCTCTTTATTCTTTTGAAATGCGGCAATAATCCTCACAGCGTTCTCCGAAACATCCGTTGCAGCCTTCGCGGCAGTCCTTCGTGGTGCGCGCTTCCTTTGCGCGGTTCCATTCGCGCTTGAGATACGATACCGTGGTCAGCGCGTCGACGATCTCCCACGGCAAAGGTTCTTCGGGATCGCGTTCCCGATACGCGTATTCGTCCATCGTCAGTCCGTTCGCCGCGAATGCCTCCGCCCAGGCGTCCGGCTTGAAGTGCTCCGCCCACGAATCGAAGCGGCAGCCGCGCTCGAATGCATCGACGAGCACCGGTGCAAGCCTGCGGTCGCCGCGCGAGAACACGGCTTCGAGCACCGACAGCACCGACGGATGGCAATGCAGCTCGCCGCCGCGCACGCCCTTCATGGCGGTTTTCAGCAGCTGCTGTTTTCTGCGGATCTCCTCCTGCTCGTTCTGTCCCACCCACTGGAACGCCGTCCAGGGTTTCGGCACGAACGTCGACACGCTGACGGTCACGCGGAAGCCCATGCCGCGCTGCTCCTTCGGGAGCCGGTAAAAGCAGGCGGAAACCTTCCGTGCAAGGTCCGCGATGCCGAGGATATCCTCGTCCGTCTCGGTCGGCAGCCCGATCATGAAATACAGCTTGACGCCGCACCAGCCCGCGGTGAACGCGTCGGTGACCGCCCGCAGAAGGTCCTCCTCCGTCACGTTCTTGTTGATGACGTCGCGCATGCGCTGCGTGCCCGCTTCCGGCGCGAAGGTCAGACCGCCCTTGCGCACCGTCTGCATCTTTTCGAGGTCTTCCTTGAGCAGCGAGTCGATGCGCAGCGACGGCAGCGACACGGAAACCTTCTGCTCCGCCATGTCGTCGATGATGCGCGGCAGCAGTTCGTGCAGTTCCGAATAGTCGCCGGTACTGAGCGAGAGCAGCGAAACCTCGTCGTAGCCGGTGCAGCGCACGAGATCGCGCGTCTGCGAAAGCAGCGTTTCCTTTTTGCGCTCGCGCACGGGGCGGTAGATATAGCCCGCCTGACAGAAACGGCACCCGCGCGTACAGCCGCGCATGACCTCGACCGCCACGCGGTCGTGTACGATCTGCATATGCGGCACGAGCTGTCTGCCGACGTACGGCGCTTTGTCGAGGTCCCGCACCACGCGGCGGCGGACGCGCTCCGGCGCAAGCGGGTTTTTGCGCTCCATGCGCACATAGCGTCCGTTTTCGAACACCGGCTCGTAGAACGACGGCACATAGACGCCCTCGATCGCGGAAAGCCGCTCCAAAAGCTCCGTTCTGGATACGCCGTCCGCCCTTGCCCTGCGCATGCAGTTGACGATCTCCGGCTCCATGTCCTCGCCGTCGCCGACCAGAATCGCGTCGAAGAACGGCGCGATCGGCTCCGGATTGCAGGTGCACGGACCGCCCGCCACGATCAGCGGATACGAACCGTCACGCTCGCTTGCAAGGAACGGAATGCCCGAAAGCTTCAGCATCGTCAGCACGTTCGTATAGCACATCTCGTACAGCAGCGAGAAGCCCACGATGTCGAAATCCTTAAGAGGCGATTTCGTTTCGAGCGTGAACAGCGGTTCGCCCGCCTCCGTAAGCGCGCGTTCCATGTCGGTCCACGGCGCATAGCAGCGTTCGCAGTAGACGCCGTCCATGCTGTTCAGCACGTGATACAGAATGCGGCTGCCCTGGTGCGACATGCCGATCTCGTACACGTCGGGAAAGCACAGCGCAAAGCGGAAGTCATACGACTCCTTCTTCGTCATGTTCCACTCGTTTCCGAGATAGCGCGCGGGTTTTTCCACGCGGCTCAAAAGCTTGTCCAGCGCAATCGCGTCCAAAACAGGTCCTCACATTCATAAGATCACAATATAACATGGTATTATACCATGCAATTTTTCTGCGGTCAATCGAAAAAAACATCTTTCAGCTTCGCATCGTATCCGCAGCGCGAAACGGCGTCGATCAGCGCGTTTTCATCGGCTTCCGTCCGGCGGTCCTGCGACTCGATGCGAAAGATCGTGAATCGCTTCGCGGAGAGCGCCCGCATCGCCGCGCCGAGCGTCGCCGAGCCGTCGATCAACACCGTCTGCGTCAGCAACGGCGTCCCCGTCTGCGCAGCCGTGCGGCGTTCGATCACCCTTTCGATCACATTCGTCCGCACGCGTTTCCATTCCGTCCATGCCGAAACGAGCAGATACGGCGCGATGCCGAACAGCGTCCACGCGGGCAGTCCCTTTCCGAGACAGTACACGCCGAGCAGCACGAGCAGCGCGCAGATCACGGCGGTAAACGCGAGCGACACGCGCCGCGCCGCGCGTTCCCCCGCGGTGCGCAGAAGAAGCGACTTCGCGATCCTGCCGCCGTCCAGCGGATACGCGGGCAGCAGATTCAGCAGCGCCAAAGCTGCGTTCGTATACACAAACGGCTCCGCGTCCTGCGCGTACGCGGGCAGCAGATGACAGAACAGCCGCGCGACGCTTGCCGTCACAAACGAGCCGAGCGGTCCCGCAAGCGCGGCGATCCATTCCCCGTCGTTCTGTGCGCAGACCGGATCGAGGTCCATCACCGCGCCGAACGGATACAGGGACACGCAGCGGATCGCATAACCGAGATTCCTCGCCGCGATCGCGTGCGCGCATTCATGCAGAAACAGCGACAGCACCGCAAGCGCAAGCGCTTTTCCCTCGCCCAGTACGATCAGGGCGGCAAAAAGCGGAAGCACGCCGATCGATAGGCGAACCTCCGCTTTCCCGATGCGAACGCTCATTCGTTGCCGAGCGACAGATCGACATATTCGGTCGGATCCTGCGGCGCGCCCTTTTCGAGCACCTTGAGATAGATGCTTCTGCCCGGCGCAACCGTGCCGAGCACGTCCCCCGCCTGTACCTCGCTGTCCGTCTGAACGGAAACCGTCTCAAAGCCGTAATAGACAGTTTCGCAGTCGGTGTCGGACCGGATGCGCACGCAGCTGCCGAGCTGTTCATCCTGTTCGATCGAAAACACCCTGCCCGCCATGCAGGCGCTGACCGTGCCCGAGATCGCCGTGAACCGCAGCAGCTGTCCGTCGCGCAAAAGCTCAATATCGTTGCTCATCACCGGCGCCGTCCATTTCGCAAACGCGCCGGTCTCCACATAGTGCAGCGAGCCGATCTGTTCCCGCTGCTGCCGTTCCGTATCGGACGGATCGCTGTACGCGCTCGTTTCCACGACGTCGCCGCCGGTTTTGCCGACGCCGAACGCGCGCACGATGATCGCAAGCGCCAGAACGGCGGCGCACAGGCTGATCTTGATCACCATTCCGCTTGCGTCAACCTTCACGTCCGGCTTTTTGCTTTCGACCGCAAAGTCCGTTTCGTGCTCGAATCCGTCGCGGCTGCGCTCGTACTGTACCTTCATTTCGTCAAGTTTCATACCCGTTTCCCCCTTGCTGCAACAAATTACGCGGAGAAACGGAAAAACATTCCGCAAATCCATTTTGACGCACGAAAAACGGCGCCTGTAAGCGCCGTTGCTGCCATGCGGTTTTTCAGGATTTCTTGACCGGCGGCTGTGTCGCCGAAACGTACGGATACGCGGGATCGGTCTCGATTTCGTCGATCGTCCAGTTGTCGGTGTACGGCGTCGTCGCGACGGACAGGAACGCGTTGTCCTTCCACGGCGCAAGCTTCAGCTGCTCGCGGATCGCCTTCGTCTCTTCGTCGTTCTTGCTGCCGTCCCGGATCTCGCACTCGGTGCCGTAGCAGATGTTGTAATAGATCCAGCGCGCGTCCGGCACGGTCAGACGGATGCAGCCGTGCGACGCCTTGCTGCCGAGCGATTCATACGACAGCTTCTGGACGGAGGACAGATCGCGGCGCTTGTTGTAGAGCGTCGAATGGAAATACGTCTTGGAGAAGATCAGCGACCAGTACTGCGCGGATTCGGGCGAGGACGCGAACTTGCCGAAACGGACCTTGGTTTCCTTCATCTTGAAGACGCCGCGGCGCGTTTCGCTGCCGATGCGTCCGCTGCCGGTCGAACAGATCATATAGCGCACGGGAACGGTGTATTCGCCGGTTTCCGGATCCTTCTTGTAGACCAGGACGACCTGCCAGTAGATGTCGACGACGATGCGGTAGGTATCCGGCGACGGATAACCCGCCGGCAAGCGGAACGTGCTTTCGTTGTTCGGATCGGCTTCGTTGAAGTCGTCCAGCGAGCCGACGAGCTCCTCAAAGCTCATGTTGACCGTCGGCGCATAGTACGAGAACGGAATCTCCGTCGGCGCGGGCGTATCGGTCGGTTCGGGCGTCGGCGTCGGATCCGGCGTCGGGATCGGCGTCTTCGGAACGTCCGTGACCGCGACGATTACAACTTCCTCCGCGGGCACCTGCGTCGCGGCAGGCGTCGGCGCGACAGTCGGCTGTTCCGCGACGGGCGCCGCCGTCACGGTGCTTTCGGACGGCGTATTGCAGGCAAACACGGACAGCGCCGTGAGCAGTGCCAATATGAAAATACAAACTCGAATGCTTTGTTTCATGCCTTACCTCTGATTTCGGTTTAGTTTACCACACTTTACGACGCCGGTAAACCCCGAATTTGTGTCAGAATTGCAAAATCTTCCAAAATAAACCATGCGTTATCCCAAAATACGGGAAAAGCCGCCCGCAATCCTGACGGCTTCTTGCATCGTCTATCGCTTTGCTTTCATGCGGAGCAGTATCCCGAGTATCACGCAGGAGGCGACGCCGAACGCGTACGGGACCGCATAGAGAAACGCCGTTCCCGCCGGCGCGCTGTACCCCATGTGCTCGATGCCGCAGAGCATCGCGCGGTACAGATACGCCACATGCGCGCACATGATATCCGAAAGCAGCACCGCAGCGCCGAAGCATACCCAACTGAGCTTTTTCATATGAACCTCCTTAATCAAAGTCTGCGTTGATGCGCATCGTCCAATCGGACGATCCTCTGTCGATGTCGATCGGAACGCCCATCAGCTGAAACGCGCTGTCAACATAATGTGTGCAAATCCAGAGTTCGTTTCCCGTTCTCCGATACCGGAAATGATCGGCTGTATCGCCGGGACAGAGTGTGAAAAAGTTATACTCCGGATTATCCGGTTCGTACAGCGTATGCGCTTTCAGATTGAGTATGAGACGCAGCGAACCGTTCTTCCGTATCTCGACCGTGTCGTCCTTTTCGACGGTTTCGCACCCGAGACCTTTGAACAGCGAAACGATCGGCACCATATTCGAGACTTCACTTGCCGCAGTTTCCGGATCGAATTCGTCAACCGGAATCTCCGTTCCATTGACGATCAGATGATACCCGTTCTCCTCCGTCTGCTTTGCGCATCCGATCGGGAGGATCGCGCACAGCAGCAGAACGAGCAGCAGCCGTACAACCTTCATTTTTGTTTCTTCCTTTCCTGTGCTTTCACTTTATAAACACGGCAGCAGGCAAAAGTGTTACAAGTTTTTTTTGAAAAAAAGGAAAGCCGCCCTTGCGGACGGCTGAAATTCTTATTCCGTCGGAATCCCGAGACGCCGTTTCATGGTCTTTTCGACCGCGTTCAGGATGTTTTCGTAGCCCGTGCAGCGGCAGAGATGACCGGAAAGAAGCTTTCGAAGCTCGTCGCGGGTGTAGAGCTTTTTGGTTTCGAGAATCTCCACGGCGGTCATGATGAAGCCCGGCGTGCAGAAGCCGCACTGGATCGCGGTCTCCTCCATAAACGCCTGCTGGATGTCGGAAATCTCGCCGTTCGGACCGGTCAGGCTTTCGAGCGTGCGGATGTTCTTTCCGTCCGCCCAAGCCGCAAGATAGATGCAGGAATTGAACGCCTCGCCGTCGATCAGCACGTTGCACGCGCCGCATTCGCCGACCTCGCAGCCCTTCTTGACGGACGTGAGATGGAAATCGTTGCGCAGCATGTCGGTGAGCGACGCGCGCACGTCGATCATCTGTTCGACTTCCTTGCCGTTGATCGTGCAGTGAATCAGTTTGTATTGGCTCATTCAAGCTCACCTCCCGCCAGTTTGATGGATTCCAAGAGACAGCGCTTTGCCATTTCGACCGCGATATGCTGACGGAACGCCTTAGAAGCACGCCACGAATCGCGCGGGTTGATGTCGTTGAGCACCGCAAGTCCGAACCGGTCGATCAGCCCGTAGGAGATCGGCTGACCGTTTGCAACGGCTTCCGCGCTTATCGCGCGCATCGGGACGGGTCCCGCGACGCCGTAGGCGATCCTTGCGCGCTCAATCGTCCGTTTGTCCGCCGAAAGCCGCACGTTGACCGAGCAGCCGAGCGTCGCGATGTCCATGGCGTTGCGCATCGCATACTTGATATAGTGTCCGAAGGTGTTCTCATAGCTTTCCTTCGGAATCAGGATCGCAGTCTGAATCTCGCCGTCCTCGACGCGGATATCGACCTGTCCCGCACGGATATAGAACTCCTTGATCGGAAGCCGCCGGATGCCGTTTTTGCCGGTCAGCTCGACGATCGCCTCCCATGCGTGCAGCGTCGATGCGGAATCCGCGCTCGTGACGCCGTTGCAGGTGTTGCCGCCGATCGTGCCGATGTTGCGGATCTGCGGACCGCCGACCATGTCGACCGCCTCGCCCAGCACGTTGATGTATTTCTGGATGATCGGATCGCGCGTGATGTGCGAAAAGCTCGTCAGACTGCCGATACGGATGTTCTCGTTTTCGTCGATCGAAATACCGCGCAGTTCGTCGAGTCCGTAAATCGAAATCAGTTCCTTGCCCGCGCGCTTGCCTTCGCGCATCTGCACCAGCACGTCGCTGCCGCCCGCAATGATCTGCGCTTCCGGATGCTCCAAACGAAGCTCGACCGCGTTCTGCACGCTTGTCGCCTCGTACAATGCCTTCAAATCGTACATCTTATTTGCCCTCCTCAAAGGAATCACGGATCAGTCCCGCTTCGGTGAACGCCGCAAAGAGATTGTGCGGATTCATCGGAAGCGTCCTAAGCGCGACGCCGGTCGCGTTGTAAATCGCGTTGCGGATCGCCGGCGCGCCGGAGCATGCCGGCGGCTCGCCGAGCGCCTTGGTGCCGAACACGCTCGTCGGTTCGGGATTCTCGACAAACGCCGCTTCGAGGTCCGGATGGTCCATGAACGTCGAAAGCTTGTAGTCCAGAAGATTGTTGTTGAGCGGTCTGCCGGTCTTCTGGTCGAACAGGAGCTGTTCGGACAGACCGTAGCCGATTGCCATCGACATGCCGCCGTGCACCTGCGCTTCCGCAAGCGCCGGATTGATCAGCGTGCCGCAGTCGTGGACGTTGACGATGTTCTTGACCGTGACCTTGCACATCGGGATATCGACCTCGACCTCCGCGAACGTGCAGCCGAACGAATACGCATTGTTCTGGATCGTGAACGTGCTTTCCGCGGTGATATGCTCGCTGTCCTGCTGATTGTACTGCGCGGTCATGGCAAGCTCCTTCAGCGAGATCAGCACCTTGCCGTCGCCCTTACGGACCACGTTTCCGTCGACGATGTCCATGTTGTCGACCGACTGGCGCGTAAGCTTGTTCGCGTACTCGAAAATCTTCTTTCTGAGGATCTCCGCGGTCTGCCGGATCGAGAAGCCCGCAACGTACGTCTGCCGCGACGCGTACGCGCCGAGTCCCGTCGGCGTGATGTCGGTGTCCTGACAGGAGATCACATGCACGTCGCGGTAGTTCTTCAGGCCGATCGCCTGCGCCGCCATCTGCGCAAACGCGGTGTCCGCGCCCTGTCCGATCTCGGTCTCGCCGCACTGCATCGTCACCGTGCCGTCGAGATTCAGCAGCATGCGGTTGGAGGTCGTTTCGAGCGCGATCGGCCAGACCGCCGTATTGTACCAGAACGACGCGCAGCCGATGCCGCGGCGGACCGGTCCTTTGTCGAGCGCGAATTCCGCTTTCTTGCGGTCGTAATCGATCAGTTCCTTGCCCTTTTCGAGGCATTCGCGGTGCGAGTCGTAGTAGTTGACGTTCTTCGAGAAGCCGTCCTCAAATCCCTTCGGCATGATGAAGCGGTCGCGGTATTCGACCGGATCCATGCCGATCGCGTGCGCGCATTCGTCGATGTTGGAATCGTTCGCAAACGACGCCTGCGGCATGCCGTAGCCGCGCATCGCGCCCGCCGCGGGGATGTTCGTATAGACGGTGTAGGCGTCGCATTCCATGTTGTCGCACGGATAGAGCTGCGGGAACGAGCCCATCGCCTTTGCGACGATGCTGTGCCCGTGGCTTGCGTACGCGCCCTGGTTCGAAAAGAGATCGACCTTTCTTGCCGCCATGCTGCCGTCAGGACGGATCCAACTCGTGATGTGGAAGCGGATCGCGTGGCGGACGCGGTTCGAAACGAACGTCTCCTCTCTGGAGCAGTCGATCCGGACAAGCCGCCCGCCGACCTGCGTGGAGCACCACGCGCAGAGCGGTTCGTACAGCGCGTCCTGCTTGTTGCCGAAGCCGCCGCCGATGTACGGCTTGATGATCTCGATGTCCGCCCAGGGACGTCCGAGCGCCTGTCCGACGACGCGGCGCACGATATGCGGAATCTGCGTGGAGCTCACGACCGTGATTCTGCCGTTTTCCTCGTACGCGTAGCAGCCGTGGTTCTCGATGTGGCAGTGCTGCACCGTCGGCGTGTTGTACCAGCCCTCGACCTTGATGAGCCCGGGCTCCTTGATCGCTTCTTCGTAATTGCCCTTGCGGATCGACGTATGCTTCAGAATGTTGTGCGGGGCGTTCTCATGCAGCTGCGGCGCGCCGTCCTCCATCGCCTTCTGCGCGTCGAGCACGAACGGAAGCGCTTCGTATTCGACCTTGATCGCGCGCACGCCCTGCATTGCCGCAACCTCGTCCTGGGCGATCACGACCGCAACGTCGTCGCCCCAGTAGCGCACATGACGGTTCAGAAGTCTTCTGTCCGCAACGTCCTGATGCCCCGGATCCATCGACCACGGATGCCCCGCCGTCGGGAAATCAATCTCCGGCACGTCGAAGCAGGTCAAAACCTTGACGACGCCCTTGATCCTTTCGGCTTCGGAGGTATCGACCGACTTCACAAATCCGTGCGCGATCTCCGCATGCTTGATTCTCACATAGAGCGCGCCGCCGGGGATGCGGTCCTCATAGTATTTGGTCCGTCCGGTCGCCTTGTCGAACGCGTCCACACGGATCTCGCTTTTGCCAACGATGCTCATACCGTTTCCTTTCCTGCCATGAATACAGTCTCGATTTGTGTATGCTTATACGTATATCAAGTATACCACCTTTCGATTCATTCGAAAAGAGGGTAAATATTCAAATTCATTATCTTTTTGAGAGAATAACGAAAAAACGGCGCCGTTTCGCGGACGCCGTTTATTTTGTGCAGTCAGACCTTTGATTTTGCTTCGAGCAGACGCTGTCCGAGCAGCAGATACCGGCGGTATTTCTCGTCCTTTGCAAAATGCACGTCGCGGAACTGCTCCGGACGGTTGCGGTAATCGAGCGCGACGTCTTTGAACTGCTCGCTTGTGAGATCGAAAACGCAGTCTCCGACCACGTTGAAGCAATGGAAACTGCCGTCCGGAAGCGGTACGCCGCAGACCTTTCCGCCGAAGATGTCCTGCAGCAGAAACGCGGTGATCGAGCACTGTCCGAGCGTCGGGTTCTCCCCGCTCCATTCCGAACGCATGCGCGGCGCGCAGGTCTCGACGCACCAGGCGTCCTTCAAAAGGTCGTATTACTCCCGCGGCGTCCGACCTTCCGCATCCGTGATATCCGCATGCTCCCAGCCGTAGAAGCGGTACGGTCCGATCTCTTTCCGTTCGAGCGAAACGGAAACCTCGTATCCGCCGATATTCGGATCGAGGAGCCCTTCGATGCGCTCCCTGTACCAGTCTTTGATCTGTTCGTCGGTCAGTTCGCATTTTTCTCCGCGCGTGCGGATCGTGACGGTGACGGTCTGCTGTTCCATAGGTCCTCCGAAATGCTTTATGATATGGTATTATACGGGAATCGCGCCGGAAAGTAAAGACCGCAAATCGGAGCGGGTATCGGGGAAAACGTACGAACGGCAGCGAAACCAATCAAACGGTCATTACATGCCAGATGACAGGGTTTGCAAAACCGCAGGCGGTGTAAAGCGCATAGGGGTTGCTTTCATTGTTGACGCGTCCGGAGACCGTCGCAAAACTTGCAGGACCTTTCATTCGTTTCAATAATTCGCATACCACAAACGTGCCCAGCCCCCGTCTTCTGTGATCGGGTGAGACCTGAATCCATTCAAGCACCCCTTCTCCGATGCGTGAATCCAGTTCGGCAATACCGGAAGCAACGACTGAACCGCTTGATGTGCTTTTGACCGCAACCCACAGCTCCGGTCGGTATACGCTGCGCGTCTGACAGGATAAAAGTTCCTCAGTTGTCACGCTTTCGTTTGTGTAGCACGAACGAATGTGCTGCGCAAAACCCGCAGCGCTCAATTGCACGAGCATATAACCGGCCGGCAGCCGGGTCTCTTTGACCGTCTTCAGATCATGCATCAGCTTGAAATACGGTTCATCCTTTTCGCAAAGCGGCAGCAATGACGCATCCTTCACGATCCGGATGTGATCGGGAACGGCGATGGATTCTGTTTTCCAGTACGGAAGCGAGGAAGCCCCGCACGGATCGGCAAAATAGTCTTCTTTACGAATCATGGTTTTGTTTCGCTGTGTTGATGGACGAAATCAGCATCACGCGAAGCGGGATTTCACGCTTCAGCGATTTCACCCGCCGCATACGGATTTCACCCGTCCGGAAGGACGGATCTCGATGCAAAAGCACGCTTCCGCGTGTTTTTTCTGTGAAAGTCCACGTAAAAGGACTCCGGCAAATCAGACGAACAGTCGAAATACATAGCTGAGCGCGTTATGGATCACATGCCATGTGCCAATCTTTTTTCCATCTCTTCCACATCATACGGGAGAAAAAACGGTTTCAACAAGGGATAGTATTCCCGCATCTTTTCATAAGTTGAAAAAACGATATCGCATCCTCGGTCGTCATAGACTGAAAAGATACATTCATTTTGGAAGGAAACCAGGCTGACATCGGAGTTATTGTCATCTTTGATCTGTTTTTCTATCAAATCAAGATCGTCAAAACCAACGCCGTCTGCATAACATACGATCCTGTTTCTACGGGTTAACCCGGCGTCCGCGTCTGTTGGATCGTCATATGTCTTCAAATCTTTTACACTTACATGCCGATAATTCATCATCATTTCCGACAAAAAGCGAAGCGAGCGCATCTCAGCACACAGTCGAAGATCTATGATTCTGCTGATATCCTCAGAATTACTGCCAAACAAGTCTTTTTCAGCGTCACCGGTATCAGACCAGTCATACATCCAGTAATTGAAAAGAATGGCGTCTGCTTTTTGAGGAAAAAGAATATGATATATGCTCGCCGCCCTTTCACGGGCGTTTTTCATATACTCCTCGGTCGTATCCCCGATTCCCAGTTCGCACCGAAGTGCATACGGGTTTGAGTAGAAATATGGCTGAAGATAATCAAATGACTGGTCAAGTATGAGCTTTTCAATCGTGCTTTTCATCTATTCTCCTTGATATTGATCATCATAAGTCTTCATGATACTGTTGATTATACTGGAGTATTCAGAAAAAAGCAACAAAGAAACTTCTCTTGTCCAGGCAGACAAAAGAGGGAAGTGAAATCGTTCGCTTTGCTCACGGTGAAATCAACGGCTGACGCCGCTGGTGAAATCGTTCGGCTGTGCCTCACGGTGAATTGAACTCCGTCCTTCACCCCGCGAAGCGGGATTTCACCGCTTCAGCGATTTCACCCGCCGGAGGCGGATTTCACCCGTCCGAAAGGACGGATTTCGTTGAAAAAAGCACTTGCCGAAGCAAGTGCTTTTTTCTGGCTGCCGAACTAGGATTCGAACCTAGACAATACGAGTCAGAGTCGTAGGTGCTACCATTACACAATTCGGCATTATCCTCAGAAAATC
>JAEEGH010004263.1_pt1 | contig 36831 bp, 27 predicted proteins | sample 9134181 | NCBI WGS metagenome assembly JAEEGH01 (sample SAMN16246544, study PRJNA631951) | gut metagenome | biome: gut microbiome; feature: rumen; material: DP-attached | host: Bos | place: Iran: Karaj | collected 2018-10
CAACCAAACCCTCACTCCTACAGAGTCCAATTAATAATTATACCGATAAAAATAAATTAATTTCAAAAATACTAAAAATCATCAATAATCAGCAAAAATACCAAAAATACACTGGAGGAGTTGTGTGCGCTATCAACAACGACAAGAGGGGCTCTACGGGGCTCCTTTTGCTTTATTTTGGGGTGCAAAATTTAAATTTATTTTAAAAATATTAGAAAAAACTTGCATATGTCAGAAAAAAGCATTACCTTTGCAGCGGATTTATACAAAGTATGTTTTGTTTTAAGTCGATATAATATACATAAGGCAAAATAAAATTAGTGTTATATGAGAGATGTATATCAATATTCTACACCGGAGATCATACAGATTTTAGGTCGGCGGGAACGGACGTACAGGATACGTCTGGGACTGACGCAGAAAGAACTGGCAGAACGCGCCGGGATATCGGTGCCGACGCTGCAAGCCTTTGAAAACGGGACGAATAAAGATATCTCATTTTCGACGCTGCTGCGGATATTACGCAGTATTAATCAGTTGGAAGGAGCCGATGCTATTTTAGCCGAGATTCCCGAATCGCCCTATTTGATGCGTGAGAGTGGAAAACAACGGCAACGCGTAAGACATAAGAAAAAATGAGAAACCTGATTCATATATTTCTCTGGGGCGAAGAAGTTGGCGCTTTGGAGTGGAAGCCAAGTATGGGCCGTTCGTACTTCACGTACAACCCCTCGTATTTGGCCAAAGGTGGTGCATCGATAGCTCCGCTGATGGCTCCTATTGATTCAAACACGTTGTACCGTTCCTTTAGCAGTGAAGAGGAGCGTACTTACCAGCGTCTTCCGGCATTCATCGCGGATTCGTTGCCGGATGATTGGGGCAACACATTGTTCGAGCATTGGCGTATGGAGCAGCATCTGGCTCCGGCAGAAGTGACACCGTTGGACAAGTTGATGTTTATCGGCAAACGCGGTATGGGAGCCTTGGAGTTCGAACCGGACGCCCAACTGCTGCCGTATGCCGAGCCGGTGAACATTGGCGAGTTGGCACATTTGGCACAGAAGATCTTCATTGACAGGGAAGAGGCACATATCGCTCCGGACGAAGAGATCACCAAGCAATTACTCATGGCAGTCGGCACTTCTGCCGGTGGACGCCAGCCTAAAGCAATCATTGCCGTTAACCGGGAGACAGGAGAGATCCGTTCCGGACAGATTGCGGGATTAGAAGGCTTTGACTATTTCATTCTCAAGTTCGGAGACAAAGAACGCAGTTCTGCGGAGCTGGAGATGACGTACTACGAGATGGCTCGTGCTGCCGGTATCGACATGATGCCATGCTATATTAAAGAAGCGGATGGAGAAAAGCACTTCATGACGCAGCGCTTCGATCGACCCAACGGACAGAAACTGCACACGCAGACACTCGCAGCCATGGACCCGGATGCGGAGAGTTATGAAACGCTGATGTTGACATGTCGCAAACTGCACCTTCCCGATGCTGCTATGGATGAGATCTTCCGTCGAATGGTCTTTAATTATCTTGCCAACAATACCGATGATCATCATAAGAACTTCGCCTTCATGATGAATCGCAAAGGAGAATGGTCCATCACTCCGGCATATGATATGACGTTCATTTTCAATGTCAGAGGCTATCAACCGGAACTCCACCATTGCCTTTCTTTGCGTGGCAAACGCAGCGATTGGAAGATGAAGGACGTACTATCTTTTGCTAACGAAAACGGCATCCGCACTCCGGAGAAGATTATCCGTCAGGTGGCAGAAGCGGTAATGAAATTCCGTACTCTTGCAGAGAAAAATGAAGTCAAACCCGAATGGATTGGACGTATCGAAGACGTTCTGATTACGCATCAGCGCGAATGGCAGTTAGTGGATAGTGAAGAGATAAGAGCGCAGCGTTTTGATTTCAGGATGGAGGATGGACGGGGGGCCACGAATGTCTATCTAGAGCAAGCGTATAGGGGAAATATCCACCTCTATGCCACTATTGATGGGACTGCGAGGAGGTGGGTGTTACGTCCGTCGATGCCGGAGTATGCTACTATCACCTCTCTCGGCATCCCCAATATCCCTGCTGATATACTCAAACAATTAGTTGAAGAAAGGGTAAAATTATAAAAAACACCATTGATAGAAGCAAGGAATTTTAGTGCGGGAAAGGAGATCCGGCATCCAAGCAAACAGGCGAATGGGAGTGTGAAAAAAAGTAAAATGGTAGAACAAATGTCCTGAAAATATAGCAGAATCGATACAAAAATAAAATATTTTGCAGAATTTGTCCCATGTTTTTTGATATATGGGAATTTTTTAGAAAAATATTTCTGTAACTTCGAGGACACCGACACGGTATAATACCGTCCCACCTCGAAATTACAGCGCACATTTGTGCGAAAAAACAAGTATTTCCATTGCAAAAATCAAATATATTTGATTATTTTCAAAGAAAACTTGTCTATTCCAAATATTTTTCGTAACTTTGCAGGCTGAAAAGTAGATTAACGTAAAGAATAAAAAATCCGATATATGAGTGCATCTATTATTCCGTTAAAAATATCACAGTTGGCATCCTTGGTAGCCCAGCGGAAGCATATCTCAGTCAATGCGGCGTTGGGTTATATATACGACTCTCCGTTCTACGAAGAGTTATACAACGAGGATGCGAAATGGTGGTATTTCGATACGGAGTCATTATATAAGCAACTGGAGCAAAGCAGGTTGGAGAGAACACAAAGGCTTCCTAATAATGTGGTAGTCTTTTTGACCTTCTGTGTAGAACGGTATGCGATGCTAAAAAAGATGACGTCACTGCAGGCCTATGCTTTGTTTCGGCGGTATGGGGTGGATAAATATCTAATCAATGGTTTTGATATGTTGCATACCCAGGGAGAAGAAACGATTTTGCACGATATAGAGTTGTATATTAACAATCGAAAAAAACAATAAGCCATGAAACTATATTACGGATCTACGGTGACGGTTAAGAATCCATCCTTGCGTCCCGGGCGAGTGAATACCGATTTCGGGAAAGGATTTTATACAACCATCGATTATGAGCAGGCGGCTCGGTGGGCGCGTATCCGGCGTGAGCGTGCCGGAGGAGGTAATGCTGTTGTTTCTGTGTTTGAGGTGGATGATGATTTGTTGCTGCGCCCGGATATGCGCATTATGCACTACAACGGGGCGACCATAGAATGGTTGGATTTTGTGGTGGGGAATAGACGATATGCGCCGCTGCACGACTATGATATTGTGCTTGGGCCGGTTGCTAATGATAACTTGTATGCCACCATCAGTATGTATGAGAACGGGGAACTGAGCGCTGAAGCAGCTATTGTGCAACTGAAAACACATGTGCTATTCAATCAGGTTTCGTTCCATACTCCATCGGCGATAAGCAATTTGAAGTTTGTGGAAGCAGTGGAAGTGTAAAAGAAAGACAGCGAGGTTGATGCAGGTGCAGTTCGATTGAGAATGGCAAAGAAGACAAAATATGATCAATCGTTACCGATAGGAGTACAAAAGCTCATACAGTTATTCAACAACTGGTGGGCTGTGTTAGCAACTATAATCGGAGCCTTTTGGTGGGGATATGACTTGGGAAGTAAACACGAAGAAAATAAGAAGAATATAGAATATTTTCGGATAGAAAGCGAGATGCAGAAGCAACAGCAGAAAGAGTTGTTTACGCTGCGAGAAAAAATATTGAACTTGGAGCAGGATTTAAAGGACTGCGAAAATGAAAGGAAGCAAAATGAAGGTAGAGGAAAGAAAATCTCTCAAGGAGATAAATAAGACGCTACAGGAGAATATTCGATTGCTTCCTGATGAGTATCAGCAGCAAGTGCAACCATCTATGGAAGATCTGGAGAAGTTCTCATCAGAACATGAGCAGATGATGAAAGGACTTCCAAGGTTGTTGCTATTTATGTTTGGAATGATAGTGCTCTTGTTGGCTATGTTCGGCTCGTTTGCTTATTATTCGGTAAAGTTGGAGGATACGATAATAGAAAAGAATAATATTATTCGTCAATATCAGTATCACGACTCGATATACAGTGTGTTGTTGGATAAGAATGATTCAACAGGATACGTGTATTATCGTATACGTAACGGAAAGCCCGTAACTTACCATGAGTTGGAGCAACAGTATGACTCATTAAGTGCAAGGAATAGACATAATGAAGATTTGCTCGAATCGTTGCATCAGATGTATCCGCACGAGGTAAAATCGAGAAATGGTGGCTATACAGTTTATGGACCGGATTATAAAGAACAGTTGAGAGAGGCACACGCTCAGATAGATTCATTGGAGCGCTTGTGCGCTCAATATCAGTACGAGAATCGAGTTCAAAAAGCGAAATTGGATTTAATCACGGATCGGTATCCGATTATCGTGAGACAGGATACAAATAGTGTCGTTGTAAAATCGCCAACAATTGATTCTGCATTGATGTTATTGCCATATTATAGGGACAATCTAAAATATGATGCAGACAAAAAAGTATGGAGTATAATAACTGTAAAAGAAAAGGTGATAATTACTGAACGTGAAGCTAGTAAGAGGAAAAAGAAATGACGCAACAGCAAAACATATTATCCCTTGCAGAGTCCATGGAGCTGACTATGGATAAGGGGAATTTGTCTGTGTTGGGAGATTTGCGCGACGCGGCACAATGAAAGAGATGACATGATAGCATTAGAAGATGCCATTTTTTGACGCAAAATGAAGAAAAAATGCATTTTATTCCCCATATGCTTGCATATGTGGGAATTTTTTTGTACTTTTGTGCATTGTTTTTGTAATTATACTGATATGGCAAATGTAACATTCTTAATAGGAGCAGGGGCGAGTGCAGGGAAACGAGTCAAAACAAATGGCCAAATTATAGAAGGTTTGCCCTGTGTTAAGGAAATTCCAAGGAGATTAAATAATTTGGCTGGAGATTTTAGGTCAAATGTAAATAATTTTGGAGGGGCTGATCGTAGTGAAATGGAGCGTCTGGTATCTACTATAAATGCGTTTTATGAAGCAAGTAAACGCCATAGCACGATCGATACATACGCAAAGAAATTATTCCTTCGTGGAGAGAAAAAGTCATTTGAACTTACAGAAGCATATTTGGCATTCTATTTCATTATAGAGCAGATATTGTTAAAGCCAGATAGTCGATACGATACATTTTTAGCTAACATATTAGATAACAAGTTAAATATTCCTGACAATATCAATATTATATCATGGAATTACGATAGCCAATTTGAGATTGCTTATAGAGAATATTCTCAAAATAAACAATTGCCTATTGCTTCAAAAATGGCTTGGGGTCAGAACGACAACCCCAAAATATTAAAAGTAAATGGAACTGCTGCATTTGAAAATTTAAGAGATGTCCCAACTTTGCGTGCAAATTATCCAAGTTTATCATCCTCATCATTTGGACGTGGAGAAGATTATATTGATGTTAATAGAATGAGGTATATCTTGGATCTCTTCAGAAAGTTGCAAAAGGATGAAACAGGAAAGACTCAATTATCATTTGCTTTTGATGGAGAGTGTAATGAATTGCTATATAAGACAGTTGATAAAATTGTAGGTGCTACAGATGTGTTGGTTGTAGTAGGTTATACTTTCCCTTTCTTTAATCGTGAGATAGATAGACGCTTGATGAATAAGTTGGATAATCTCAGAACAAAGATTTATATACAAGACTTATATCCGGAACGAATAAAACAAAGTATAAGAGCAGTATTGCCGGATTTTAATGAAGCCAACTTTGTCTTATTAAATGATGTAGACCAATTTTTTCTTCCTCCTGAGTTGTAATTATATAATTTAATATGTTACAATCCATATTTTGGGAGACGATTAGCAATCAATATTAGATTCGGAGTAAGACTCAAATAATTGACAGAAAAAGGGTTATCCGAACATCTCGGCTTCACGAGTGGATTCCATCTCAATCATTTGGTCGATGCCGTTAATGTGCTGTTGAGCCCATTGACGTACGATGGCGTTAGGGTGGGTAAGAACAGATTTATATATCTGCTTTCGGTGCTCATAATAGGGCACTACCGAACCGGTGGAACTGAATGATTCCATTGAGCAACCAATCTCATCCAATACATAGGGCTTGTCGGCATATAGGTCGATTAGTTGTTTGGCTTCTGTACTAAATTGATGATTCTCACCTATGACCGGAATGATGCCGGCAATACGCGAAGGCGCGATGTCGGGATATTGTTTACACCATTCTAGGATAGAGCCCCAATGTCCACCTTCAAGAATGATGGGCTTGTTTTCGCCTACGAGGGAGAGACCTAATAACCCTTTCATATGGTAGTATGCCATGTAATGTTCCGCATCCGACAATAATACTTGCGATAATGCAGGCCATATGTCAGCGAAATAGTTTTTCATGAGGATGCTGTATATCTGCTCAATCTCATAAGAGGAGTAAAATACCGAATCATGATCGGATGCGTAATCAAGAATAGCCTTGTTAAATCTAATGGCAAGTTTGGTGCGTGTTCCTGATAGAAGCAGTTGCTGGCCTATCTCGCATGCCTCACGAGAAGATAAGACGTCGGAATGGCTATCCATGTACTCAATGAGTGTTGTTTCGATGAAGTTCGACAACTCTTGATTGTTGTCCAGTTGATTATTTATGGACAGCATGGCGCATACTTGCATCACGGTGCCAAAATTATTGGGATGCGATTGGATTTCTGATAATAACGCCAAGATTACATCCGTATTCATGTCTGAGAAGTTGATCCGGTAGAAGTAATAGAGGTAATCTTCAACCGAAGCTTTTTGTTCAGCAACAACACGATGCAGAATATGAAATTTATCCGAGGAAGGTAATAAACCACGATTACCGAAGCAGATAAAGATAGTGTTGGAAATACGAGAGCTGACCAAATCGTCCAATATCTGATCGAAGACGGTGTCATCTAACGCCGTCACAAAATCGCAGAGAATATTATTCGAAGCATTCTCATGTTGGTTGCTTAAAGCAATATACCGATGTATGAAATCTATTTGTTCATCGGGTTTCATGAGCTTAGCGAGTGTAGAACCGAAAGGATACGAACTGACGCGTGTCAAAATCAGTTTCTCTAAGATCTCATCATTTAGCAGATGTTGTTTGTATGCTTCATTTGCCAATTTATTGTATTCTTCTTGTTTTGCTTGGACACGCTTGGCATACTCCATTTTCGGGTGAGCATAAATCATCTCCTTGTCGATCCGAGCAAACCGCGACACGAAATCTGTCTTCGTTAAATTCTCGATAAGGTTTTGATAAATGGTTTGACTTTTCTGAGATAATAGCTCCCAAACGGAGTCCTTATAACGCACCAAATGTTCTTGTATTTGTGGCCATTCGTTATTCAGCAGCGCTGCAATTCTCTCGATATATGGGAGTATAATGAAGGCGTATCCGTTGGAGCAGAATGAGATCATATGGTTCTCTAAGATCTCAATGCATTCGGATTTGAACTGACCATCACTAACTATTTCACGTTCAATCAGATTTAAGCACTCGATGAGATAGTCAGCTGCTTCTTTCTTTGTGGCAGGTAGGTATGGCTCAGATTCTTGATCACCTAATTTCTCTGCACCGGTAAGCAGGAGATTACCCCTTAATTGCAGGGCGTATCCAAGTGCTTTGAGGATGTGATGTTTGTATTCCGGAATCTGATAGTGCGTTTGCAGAAAATCATACCGGATATTGAGATCAGCACTGGTAGCCGGAAGAAAGACAGGGAATAGTTTATAGAAATTCCTTGATGCGTCTCGTTTGATAATATCATTCTCAGCAGTGGCTAATCGAAGCATTAGTAACGCGTTTGGGGAGAATAGGTTACTGCGGTAGCATAACTTCTCTATGATCCAGACCAAGCGATGACTATTGAACAGTAATGCGCTTAATTGGTCTGTTGTTTTCGTGTTTATTATACGAGTAAGGAAATCGGTAACGGCTTCCGGATTGGCGGCAGCAAATGCTTCGAGGACTAATAAGCCATCATCGGAGTCGAGAATAGAAGCGTCGAAGGTGCCGTTGATCTTTAACAGTTCTGTTACGAGAGTATGGGTCTCTGAATTCGATGCCATATAGCCGATTCGGTCATGGAACTCAACTGTGAGTGCACTCTTAACCTGACTATCATTTATGGCTTTTAAAACGCGGTTGAAGCGCTCAATATCAACAGAAGCGAACCATTCGTAGGTCAATTGGTTGGCTAATGACGCGAGCGAAATAGTAATGGAATTGCCTTTAGAAGCCAACCATCCCATGTCGAGTGCTTTTCTGATGAGGGTGGACGTTGCGTTAATAATATAATCGTTTGTCTCAGAAGTAACAGTAATACTTTTGTTTGTAATGATAAACTCCAACTCTTTTGCGCGATTTCCTTTCCACCCGATACGATCAAATAGGGCGATGGATTGCCATATGGTTCGTTCAAAAGTACCCGATTCGGAATCGGTGAGAATGTCGGTTATTTGTTTAGCCAGGTTTTCGGTTGAATCAGTTCCTCTTTGGAGCCCGTTCAAAACGAGACCGATGAGATCCTCATTATTGTTGCAGAATTGTGTGATGTACTCTTGTACTTCTTTGGACCGGATGTCCGCTCTAATAAACATCTGCTCTTGACGATCAACAAGGTCATCTGTAATGTCAAATATATCATCGAAGGAAGCTGTAAAGGACAGTTTTGCAAGAGACACTTGATTGGAACAAAGACATATAATTCGGTTAGAGTATGAATACTTCTTTTGATAACTAAGAATGGTAGAAATATCAGATGTATCGCAATTATCAATTACCAATATGCACCCATTAATTTTTGATAAGAGTTCATCTAACTTTAAGAAATGTTTCTCGTCGGTTTTATGATCTAAATACGCATAGAAATATTGATCTGTGTAACCCGAATCTTCAAAAGCCTTATGAACCAAGTGTGTTTTCCGATAATCATCAGGACCGATAACACAAAGAGCTCTATTGTCTTTGAGAATACGTTCTTTGTACTTAGCGATAAAGTCATTGTCTACGCGAAAACCCTTAAATCGGCCATCATTATAGTGTTTAGACCACGATACAAAAGGTTTATATTCATCATCATAGTTCTTTTTTGCCGCTATTGCGCTATCTCGGATGGCTTTCTCCAACTGGGGCATTAGTTCTGCTTTTGCTTTTTGTACAGCAGAATCCGAATTGTTCTTTAATTCGAATAGTATAGGATTACGTCTGCCACGAGTATCGAAAGGAATGACATCAGAGTCGTCTAAAACTGACTTGTTTGCACTATTAGCCAGTAGTATAATCTGATATTCAAAGTATGGCTTCTTGCCTAAGGCACGGTTGTATTCGCCGAAGACATTACAATTTGGGGAGTATCGGAAGAAGATGCTGTGTTTGTTACGGAAGGGCTCTAAGAAGCGAGATAAACGCTGAGTAGTAGTAATATCGGCTACATATATGTGGCAAGAATCAATCTGTTTAAACATTTCATTCGCTACATTCGGAGAACCGGATGATGCTCTCATTCCTTCACGGAAATGAATTTTGTCTTTGCGCAACTGACCACTACCGGATACCTTATCGCAAGCCTCTTTAATGCATGCGTTGAGAAAACTTTTGTTATCGAATCCTTGTGCATCGGTTTCCATTTGCCAAGAAAAGAATAATGTAAGATCCATATGTTATATAGTTTATATCTTGTGGAATAAAATTTTCGCAAAGATATGCAATATTTTCGAGATATGCAAGTTTTTGAGGAGAAAAAAATATTCTTTTCGTTTATGAATGGTAAAAATCATCCAATGAACGTATAAATTACCCGATTTTCGACGCAAAATGAAGAAAAAATGCAAATAATTGTCCAAATACTTGCGTATTTGGATTTTTTTTTGTAACTTTGTGCGCTGAAATGAAAGGATATGGAAGATAAATTTGCAATACAACTTTTCGAGGGCAACAAAGTACGTGTTGTCTGGGATGAGGAACAAGAAAAGTACTATTTTTCCGTTGTGGATATAGTACAAGTATTAACCGATAGTACTGATGGGCGCAAGTACTGGAACAAGTTGAAAGAGCGTCTAAAGAAAGAGGGGAATGAGTCGGTGACAAATTGTCACCAACTGAAATTACCATCTTCGGACGGTAAGAAATACAATACGGATGTCGCTGATTTACAGGGTATTTTCCGTATCATCCAGTCTGTTCCTTCCAAGAAAGCCGAACCTGTCAAACAATGGTTAGCGCAATTAGGACAGCAACGTATTGACCAGATGATTGATCCGGAACAAACATTCCAAATGGCAGTGGAGGACTACCGTCGTCATGGCTATTCGGACAAGTGGATCAACGAGCGCATGCGCTCCATTGAGATGCGCAAGGAACTGACGGATGAATGGCAACGCAGTGGTATAACAGAAAAACGAGACTTTGCTATCCTGACGAATGTGCTCACGCAAGCATGGAGCGGAATGACAACCGGAGAGTATAAGAAGTTTAAGGGCTTGACTAAGGAGAACTTGCGTGATAACATGACAAATATTGAGTTGGTGTTGAATACATTAGCCGAGGTGGCAACCACCGAATACTCACGTCAGTCAAATTCGCAAACGATGGAGGAGAACAAGCGCGTGGCGCGTGAAGGAGGTAGTGTTGCTCGTGAGGCCCGTGAGACGATGGAGAAACGTCTTGGCCGTTCGGTAGTATCAAAAGAACGTGCTTCGGATTACATCATTGGCGCAAAAACAAAAGACAAAAAAGGCGAATTACCTTTTGATGATGAAGACAAATAAGTGATGACCGACCGATGAGCGGGGAAGAGAGAAGAAAAGAAAAAGAGCAGTGGTCCACGAAGTGCCACTGTTCTTCTTGTAGATTCTTCAGAAGAAGAGCCAAGGCTGAAATATATACTGATTTGTCAAATAGGATTAGCCTTATAACTGCTTTTTCAGTTATTGGGTAGAATCAAGTAACAATTACTTACGCTTTCTGCATCCATCGGCGCGTTGACTTAATGCACTCGCTGCCACAGATTTCGTTTTTGGACTATATCGTCCATCTCTCAAAATCTTAGAAGCATTGCTCGCCACTTTACTTGATGTCGCTCTACATGATGTCTTCGGCATAATAACTCCTTTCTCCAGCAATTTATTGTTAAACCTATGTATGGCAGACCTTACTTCATCCTGCTGGCAGATGCTGTAAATCTAAAATTCATAGTTATTTATACAATATATGTGCCACTATATTTCTCTTGCTGTTTTTTAAGATTATGGCTGACAAAATGGCAGTTTTCATTGCAAAAAGAGAAAAATAGGAAGAAGTAGGTAGATAAATTTGCAGATATCAAAAATATTTAGTAATTTTGTGCGCATAATCTATAAATGTATGGCAAACGATAGGATGAAACAGGTATTGGAGTATTCTGTCCTCTATCCTGGAGAACAGCAACCGGATGTTGATGCCGTTATATCGAGCATGTCTCGAAATACGATTATTAATATGGTAATCGTAGTCACTAATCTTTATGGGAACAAAGGGCTGGAAAACATACCAAAATTCTTTAGTAACAAAGGAGAACTGTTCGAAGTGATGCAGAGAATTCACTTCTACAGCAAACCAAACGTGGATTATGTCTTTCTTCCTCTACAAACAACATTGCGAATCTTACGAATGGCATTTTCCATGCCAGCAACGCAAACGGATCAAATATCAGATGGTTTTGAATTGCTGTTTTTCAAAACAATATTAGCGATCAACGAGCAAGAAGTACAATCGTATCGCTTACCTGACACTATAGCGGGTAAAGTATTTATTCAGACACTGATAACATATCCTTCCTGTTTTACACTTGATACTTACAAAGTACGAACATTTTTCCAATCGTATTCGGCCCTTCAATTTTTCAGGTTTATAGAATCAGAAATAGCAACTGATTCAGCGTTGCGAACTATTTATAATGCATTTCTGGAACAATATGGTGTTAGTAGTGGGATAGATTATATTCGGACGATGACAGGAGTGGTTACAATGACTCAGTGGAAGGTAGGTAAAATACCAAGCGATTTCTGTAACGATGTTGATGGAATCTTAAAAAGACAGTTAATAGAATCATTAACCATTGATTTAAATACACAATTTGTTAATCAAAATGGTCGTAATAACAATGTGGATTATCGAAAGTTCAGAGATAAGCCGTTTATACGCGATGAAGCAGGAAATATTGCTGTGGTTTGGATGGAGGCGCTGATTGATAGGTTGTATAACAGTTTGTATTTCGACTTTGGTGAAATCAATCGTAGATTGAATATGCATTATGCTATTCCTCAGTTGTTTACCAATGAGTTTGCAGAGAAGTATATGCTCCAGAGACTCATGGAATACGCGAATGGGCAATCTATGTATAGTGCATTGTATAATACACAGAAACAAGAAAACGGGAAGGCAGATTATGTGCTGGTGAGGGATAATGTAGTTATTGTGTTTGAGTGCAAGGACATTAAGATTTTGGGTGGTGTAATAGAGACGCATGATGGGGTTGGAATTTTGGAAGAATATAGGAATAAACTATATTCCGAGACTTACGACACTCGTCATGGGGAACGGAGATATCATGAGGAAACACCGAAAGGAATAGGGCAACTGATTAATTATATGAGTCAGGTACGTTCAGGAGATCCATATTATGAGAGAACGCAGCCGGATAGTGTCATTTACCCTGTGTTGGTGCTGAGTGATTATAAATTAAATCAACGGGGCTTTCAGCAGATAGCGGATGAATGGTATGAGGAGCGAGAAAATAAGTCAGAGAATGATAGGCCATTAATCGTGATGTCATTCATAACGCTGATGAAATCCTATCCATTGTTTACGGTGAATGGTTTTGAACATTATTTTGAAATGTATAGAGCGTATATCGCAACGCAGCACAATCCGGCAAATCTGGACAGATATATGACTTTTGATGAGTATATGCAGGATTTTGGTGGGCAAATGGATATTGAGGAATTACGCAATGAATTTATAGATGCAATCAGCATAAAGGGACGATGAATATTCATAAAATAGCGCATCCTTGCGACAAAATTAAAAAATATTGCAAAAAGTGGCATATGCGTTTGCATATGTCATTTTTTTTTTGTAATTTTGTGCGCTAATTTGTAAACAATATGCGTATGAACCAAGACAATGTACGTAAGGTCATCTTCAAGAGGGGAGATGAGAATAGAGTAGTATTGGAAAAGGATAGTTTTAGAGACTCACTTTTTCAAGAACAATATTTAGATGCGCTGGATTCATTCATCTCTATTTGTAGAACGATGGATGATGATTCTGAGAATGTATCTAATATTATTTCTTTTTGTGGAGATCGAGGTGAAGGTAAGTCTTCGTGTATGCGCACTGTGCGAGAGATTTTGAGGAGAAGGCATGTCTTTACCATAGATTCGATGTCTTTGAATGAGCATGAGCGTCGATATCAAGTGTATAGCAGGGAGATAGAGCAATATCCATTTTATGCTTTGGATGTAATAGATCCTTCGTTCTTTGATGAAACGCATAATATTTTGGATTTAGTAATAAGCAAGATGTTTCAAGAGGCCTTCGGGAAAGAGAAGGATGGCTCGCGGAATCAAGATGCTTATAGCGACAAGAATGAATTGCTGCGTTGTTTCAATAGTGTGAAGGAGAGCATGACGCTTTTGGAGAAAGAGCGCAAAGAGATTTTGGACAATATAGAGGCACTGGACTACTTAGCGGAAGGCTTAAGATTACAGAAGAATGTAGAAAAGTTATTTGAAGAATTTTTAAGATATACAGGCAAACGCGGCAATGGAGCTTATCCCGGCAAGTTGATAATTGCAATAGATGATTTAGATCTAAATGTACAAGGCGGCTATGAGATGTTAGAGCAGATACGCAAATATTTGAGCAATCATCATTGCGTAGTTTTGATAGCATTGAAAATAGAGCAAATGGTGAAGGTTGTTCAAAATGCATTATATGCTGACAATAAGTCGCATGGAAAAATTATTTCATCAGAGATGTGCCGCGACATGGCTGAGAAATATATCACGAAAATGTTTCCCCATGAGCATAGGGTACAAATGCCGACAGTGGATGATATAGTCGATTACCAATTAGAATTGCGATATGATTATGAAAACACAGTTCCATCTTCCTCCGTAAATCGGGAAACATGGAATTCCGTAAGAGAGGCAGTCGTATCTTTGATTTTCTTAAAGACTCGATATTTATTCTATAACAAAGAATATGATGTGAATCTAATAATCCCTCGCAATCTTCGTAGTTTGCGCCATTTGTTGGCGATGTTATTGAAGATGAAGGATTTTAAAAAAGGAAGTCGAGTATCTAGAGAGAATCAAATAGCGTTTAAGAAATATTTTTTTAATGATTGGACCAATATTCTCCCAGAGAAACAGCAAGATATGGTGCGAGAGATTATCAATTATGGAGACGTTAGTACGAAAAATCATTATATCTTAACATTGCTCTTAAAGCAATTAACAGATAAAGGAATAGAGTTAGAGTGGCTGAATTCAGATGTTCGATCTTATAATGTTTCTGTAGGCGATGTGTTATATGTCATCCAATCGTTACAAGAAACGGGACATGCTGAGTTACGTTATTTACTATTCTTCTTGCAATCATATTATTCGATATGTCTGTATGAGTATTATGATGAGTTGGTAGGCGAAGTAAGTGAATCCGAAGTGAGTGATGCTATATATGAGTATCAAAAATATAAGTGGGATGGTCATAAAATAACTCTTGTTAACAAACCCAAAGATAAGCATGTTGAAATCTATGCGGCAGACGAACGGTTTAGCGAAATTAGCAAGTTGCAGCAATTCGTAGGTGGGGCATACTATACTTACAAGCCGGGGGCATTTCTTCCGTATGAACAATTGCAAATAGAAGATGTTGTGCATATGCGACCTTCATCCCAGATTAAAATTTCTACGGGGTATTTTGCGCGAGATTATCGAAATTTAGATGCCAACGATATATTTGTCTATATGCGTCAACATGTAAGAGATATGCAGAACACTACTACCATATTAAAGGAAAATGATCCAAAGTTATTACAATTCCAACTGTGCGAATTCCTTGCTCTTACATCTAAAATGACGCAAACAGCCGATGAAGAAGATAAGAATAATTATCGAAATCGCGCATATCCCTATTATTTGTCAAGTTTTAAACAGGGTAATACCATATTGGTATTCGATGTTCTGTCTATATTTGCCAATGTAATTAATCTCAAATTTGCCTATAATCGATTTAATGAGGCTATTTTAGGTAATGGCACGTCAGAAACATTTTACCAACTTGCGCTGAAACAACCGAATTCTTTATTGAACAAAATCCTGCAAGCATACATGGATGATGCCCGTAAAAAGAGATATTCCGAACCAACCAAAACGGCATATGCCTTAGGCCGTTTGTCGTCAGCAAATATAATTCGCAACGTGGATGTGCATGATGCATTACTCTTTAAAATTAAAGCTGATAGAGAGCATATTTCAAAAAACAAAAATAGTGGCTCTGATATTATGGGGCGTCTTTGTGATTTCTACGATACCGTATCTGATGTAAAGATGCAGTTATATGGTAGAGCGGATACAATCAATGACCAGCTATATGCTATTCAATACGAAGCATTAATCAAGCATATAAAATCATTTTTGCTTAAGGCCCAAGCGAGTATTGCGAATGACTTTGAATTGCTCTTTACTCCATATGAGAAGATACAAGCAACTAGGAGAGTCGAACGCTATCTGGCTACAGAAGCTGCAAAGCGTTCGATGTCATCATCTATGGGCAATAACTATCCATCCGAGATTGGTAACATATCTACGTCATATTTGCCTGCGATATATGATGAGATTTTACGGCTTGAATGGAATGAAGGATTAGATGGTAAGACGCTAAAGGAGGCTTTGACTAAAAAAACTCTAAGATCGATACCGTCTAAGATACGTCAATGTATCAGTGCTCGTCGAACCTATACGTCAGCGAAGGAATTCGTAGATCACATAAAAGATTTGGTGGAGCTGCATCTTGTTATCCCGTCTGAATCATAAATGGATTTTGAGCGCGCAGAAATAAAGACATTGTTCTACGACTATCCGGTGGAGCAAGCGGTGAATGTTATGTTGAATACGCATGGTTCGCATGCGGATTATTTGGAGACATTCCCGCAGATTGCGCGTTGGAGGGAGTCTGCATTTTCAATATCCGAGATGCAAGCGCTAAAAAGGAAGATCGAAGGAACACAATCTGGGAATGGCATTGCATCTATTATTGAAGCCCTATCGGAAGTCGCAAGTCAGTTCTTAACTCTTTCTTCAGACGGTGAACCACGGGTACAGTACGATAATCTGCTGCGTTGGCAAGAACTGGTGTCGTTTGTGGGAGAGGATTTATTTACAATTCCGTATGTGGCTCAAATCGATTATCAGCGGAATAAGAAACGGGAGGTGTTTTTGTGGTCAGACGTGTTACCACATGATTATAGAGCCCTTAATGAAGTGTTAGATAAAGGACTGACGGATGTGCATGCACATTTTCAGGCTTCGGTGGATATATTCCATCTGAATTGGGTTGCGATGATGAATCACATTGATACGTCTCGCCTCTTGGAAATGGAGAAACGCATCAAGGCTTATCAAGAGTTGTCGGTCAAAGTGCCTCAAACGGTAAAAGCAGATACCAAAGATTACACAATAGTGCAATTGGTTGTGGCGGCAGCTTATTTGCGCGTGAAATTGTGGCAAGCTTTGAATCATTCCATAGATAAAAGAGATATATCGGCTCAACGCATCGCGGATATATTGGGCGATTCGGTGATAATGACTACGTTTGCCAAGCGGGAGATTCTTAATGAACTATCGCTATGCAAACTTGAAGCTATGCGCGACGCGCATGACGAGGTGACGGATTATCTGATTTTGGATACTCCAATAAATCAGAAGCATAAGGATAATATCTATACTGTTTATGCAGGAGAGCGAACGTTAATGTATGAATATTTCTACAAGATACATAGTACGCCGAAAGAGGTGGAAGCATACCTGCCGATGTTCTACCTCTATTTGCTGATTAAGAATCATGTTCGGAGGGAGTTTGTGCAGAATAACCATTTGATTGGATTTGAAAACTTTCAACTCTATCAAGAACGTAAGCGTACGGCACTGAAAGGAACGCCGATAGCCGATAATTATCCGAGATATGTACTACAGACCACGATACGTAAGGGGAAGAATGATCATTTAGAAGGGAGAATTGCTCCTAAGAAGGCCAAGTCGTATTATGAGTTTGAAAAGAATCATATTGAAGAGTTCCAGGGATGTACAACGAGCGTTTATACACCAAAACGAAAGGTGAGACCCATTTATAGTTTGTCTCTGGTATATCACTTTATCAAGAAGAATGATTTTAAAGAGGGATTGTCTAGTAATAAGTCGTTACGAACAAACATATCAAGATATGCGGAATTTCGAAAGCAGTTACATCGGCAGTCGGAATATATTATCCGTTTGTATAATGCACAACGATGTAACAAAAAGACTTTTGCCGGAGTTCCAAAATTGACAGGTATAGACGCTGCCAGTTCGGAATTGTATTGCCGTCCTGAAGTGTTTGCTCATGCATTCCGTTATTGCCGAGCATACGGATTGCAGAATCAGACGTATCATGTGGGGGAAGATTTTTTGGATTTGTCGGACGGTTTAAGGGCTATAGATGAGGTGGTGCAATTCTTGGAATTAGACAGCCATTGTCGGTTAGGGCATGCATTAGCGCTAGGAACGAATGCGGCGAAATATTATAATAGGAGGCATTTCCATTCATTAATACCGAGACAGAACCATCTAGATAACTGTGTGTGGCTATATATTCGAGGAAACCAATGGGCTGGCCGTAATCTGACATCTCCTATGTCGACCTGGTTATATGAACAGGCATCACGCGAATATGCCTATCTGGGATATGAGCGGATCGCACCATTTGACATCTATATATATTGGAATAGTATTTTGCTTCGAGGGATAGATGTGGATTTTATACAAGAGGATGAAAAAGGATTTCCACCATCTATATGGAAACAAACGTCCTTTCAGCATAATTTGGATATTGATAATGCATTGCTGAATAAGGAGTGTAGAACATTGTATATCGCATATCATACAGAAGGAGATATTAAGGAGAAAGGCATAGAGGTTGAGGATGTGAAGTGGCCTTCAGATTGTGTTCGGTTAGTATGTTCGCTTCAACGGAAGATGATTAATCTGCTCGCAGAAATGCAGATAGCAATTGAGAGTAATCCTACATCAAATTATAAAATTGGTTGTTTCGAACGATATGACGAACATCCTATTCTGCAGTTTTATCCAATTGCATATAAACCTTCAACGCCAATAGTGAATACGTCAGTCAATACGGATGATCGAGGAATATTCTCAACATCTATTGCACGAGAATTTTCTTTGCTTAGTTTAGCATTACGAAAGATGAAGCACCAAAAGACAGGTGAAAGGTTGTTTAGCGATCATCAGATATTGGAATACATTGAAGGAATACGAAAAAACGGGGAGTCGCAGTGCTTTACATTGCAGCCGGATGAATATGAATATTATAAAATGACAAGTCAGAAAAGTGAATAATAATAAACCTATATATAATCACCCACAAATGCAACAAGAGCAGGGGATGATGCCTCCTCAAGGGCAGATGGTGCCGCCGATGATGCCACAGCAGATACACATGCAGAATCGGGCACCGAGGGGATGGAGAGAGCGATGGATGCATCGGTTCGGGATGGATGTTGCGGCGGCACCATTGCGGAAGGGAGAGTTGACGATACCGAATTGGTTGATAGGATCTTCTATCGCTTTCTGTTTTGTGACGATGTTTGCCTGCTGGGGCGCGTTCATATGCCGGTGTGGCCGATGTTGATGCTTTTCGCAGCGTACGGAATCCAGATAGCGAAGACGAATGCGAGAGTGAGGAAGTGGTGGCCGATGGTGCTGGTGCTGGAGGTGGTAGCTTGTTTGGCGTGGAACTGGTTTAAGTTGAAAGGTAGGGGGATGATTTAATCGCGCGGCGATTAAATATGCATAGATGGATAGATGATAGAAATGATATAAATGATATAAATGATGGAAATGATGGAATGATGAAATGATGTAAATGATGGAAATGATGTAAATGATGTATGACGGGATAATATCCCTAATAACAGACGAAACAGCCAAAGCAATCCCGGCGCTGAAGAGCCGAGAAGAGGACGAAATAAAGAAGAATTAGAAATTATATACGCTGAAGGAGAGTTGGTGGAAGATAAGTCAAGGAGAAAAATCGGAATTTCCGATTATTCTACAAAACCAACGAATTACTACAACTTTTGCGGGAATTGGAGCAGGATCTGAAGGAGTTGCCGTTTGAGGAGAAGGAGAAAAAATAGATAAGGAGATAGGAAATAGAAGATAGTGAATAAATACGATTATACGATGTCAACATACAAAGAAAAATTGTTAGATGCAAGAGCTGATTCGGAAAAGTGCCTGAAGGTGGATTATCCGGAATATGAAAACATTGTAAATAAAATGACGGATTTTTTTACAATGATTACAGAGAAATTGGATGGCATCGAAATCGCAGATGAAAAGCTACAATATAAATTGTTGCTTGTAGTGTCCTTCATGCGTACCCATTATGTCGTTAATGAGTTGATCATCTATAGTGAAATAATAGAAGCGGCTACGTTGATGAGGAAGCAGTTAGAACTAATTGCACGTATGGAAGAGATAGATGTTAGTGAATTAGAAAAACTTGACAAGAAAGTTCCTCAAATTAAATATGTTCCATTGATGAAGGAATATTATGGTCTATGGAGTCAAGTTGCACATAATGCGAATGTAAATTCTTTAGATTTATTAGGTTACAAATTTGATGATGAGATTCATAAAAGGTTCTATGTCCAGCCTACTTATACGGAAAACACAATAGCTACTTTGGATATGAGTATTGGTCTTTTTGAGATGTTTGCAATGGAGATGATAAACATAATGGGGCAGATAATTATAGATTACAAACCGGTTGATGAAATGAAATTCCTGTGGTCTTTTAATATGTACGGATGTAAGACAAATATCCCATTTTTTGAGGCTTTTAAAGAACGCTTTGAGAAGGAAATGGAAGGGGAGTAGGAGAGAGGTGTAGAGTGAATAGTTAATAGATTGAATGCTTTCAAACGATGAAGAAATATGAAGATATTGTAGGACTTGCCAAGGAATTACTGTCCGCCATTGGAAAGAATGACAAAGAGCAGATGGCAGTCAAAATGGATGAACTGGAGCATGATTATAAAGATGTTTTCAGTACGCTGAATAATTATGAAGCCATATATGCATATTTTTTCGTTAGATATGCAGCAGTAGAATTCTTTCAACGCAATAATTACTATAACAGCATCTACTCTACATGGGAGGATGTAAGTTCACGGTATGATGGTTTCTCGAAATCTAAGTTGTATTCTTCGCAAGAGAAGAATGAGATTCAAGCTATCATAATGCAAATAAAGGCCGTTAAAGATGGCACTAAAAAAAGTACAAATGTCCCTAGTCCTCGTCATGATTGTAGATGTTCGCTATGCCGTAGGTTACCAGCCAGTGCTGTAGGATCTCATATGGCTCCTAATTTTCTTGCTCATCCTTCCCTTTCATATGACCAACGCGGGAAACGCTATCGAGAAGCTACTGATCGATTCTCAATAAATGATATTGGGAATCCTATGTCTTTCTACGGAGCAGAAGTGCCGCCGGAGAGAATACAACAGACTTTGGGGCATGAGGTTACAGAAGAAGATATTGCAAATAACATTAATATGTTAGAATACGATAATTACTTCTGTTCACAATGCGAACATCGTTTCTCAATATTAGAAACTGCTTATGCAGAGTATTATCATAATCCTGTAAAATCCATTTCCCCTCGCGTCACGTATCTATTCTGGTTATCCGTATTATGGAGAATGGGAGTCTCGCGGATGGGCCTCTATTTGGATGCAGCAGATGAATTCTCAATTCGAGAGATACTGGATAAAGCGATTTTAGAGGATGTCAAATCAATTGCACAGGATACTTGTGATTTAGGGACATGGTGCTATGCAATATACCGAGTAGATGGTATCCGCCAGTATGACAAAGGAGTATTTGGCTCGCGCCAAGAGAGTTCGCCATACGTATTGCTTCTGAATGATTTGATTGTAGTGCTATTTAACAAAAAGCCGTCCTTAGATACATATACATGTGGTCCGCTGCAGATAGATACATCAAAACTAAATACATGGCAGAAGAAGGAGAATGTATTGCCGGCCGACAGACGGTGTTTCATGGATGTGAGAGATTGGATTGTTGAGACGTCTTATCAGTATTATGATCCTCCGCGAGAGCAAGCATTATTATTAATTAGAGAAGCAGAACGCTCCGATGGGCGGATATTATCGGATCAAGAAAAAGATATGCTTATCAAAACGAGACGTTTAGTGTGCGGACCTGTGAGAAAAATGGTATCTCTTAGAAAAGCTTTTCGTATCGGGATTGCTGCTGCGAAGAAAAAAATGGCAGAGGAGGCTGGTGAGACATATGAGCCGTTAGAAGATGAAGATCTTTTTCTGACCGCAAACGATTTTCAGAATTATTATACCGATATGCTCAATGCGGCGCATCAAGGAATTGATGTATCACAATTTCCCTTTTATGATCAGGCACGCAATGCATTCCCTAATGAGAAATGGAAAGGAAAACCATCAGAAGAGCATGATTCTAATTTCTGCGAAGCATTGGATTGGATATCGGAAATAGAAGGCCCAGACGGGATGGCCGAACTATATGGGTTACCACCCAAATCATCTCCGGCTGTAAGTTATAAAATCCGTCCAAATGACCCATGTCCATGCGGTAGTGGATTGAAGTATAAAAGATGTCATGGGAGATCGAGGGGTTGAAATGTATGACGTTGATAGATTATAGATTGACTGCGAAATCACGCATAGATGAATAGATAGGCTGCTAAAGCAGATAGATGGTAGATGATAGATGAACTGAGCCTATCGGCATAGATTATAGATGATAGATGAATAGATGATAGATAGACGGCAAAATGTATATACAATCGTTCAAATCAAAAGGGTAGCATGTGTATGGAAATTACCAAATAAACAATATCGAGCGTAAGACAAATATAAGTAATGAAATATAATTAATTCACTATGTTAGGAACGATATTAACCATAGTATTTGGGATCGTAAGCGTAGCATCGTTGGCAGAGGCGATCCGGGCGAGGAGATATCCATGCAAGTTGGACTTCTACGTTCATGATTTCGGGCGGATAATTAGTCCCAAGGCCAAGAAATACGATACCATCAAGTTGATGCACAATGATGAGGAAATCAAGAACGCCTTTTATTTGAAGTGTTTCTTTGTGTGCACAGGAGATGATATGGTCTTGCCAGAAGACTCGAAGTCCGGGATGCAGATAGTTCTGCCGGCGGGATATAAATGGCTGGAGGTGCATCCACAAGAGAGTACGACAGGTTTGAATGTGTCATTGCATATAGATGCAGATGCACCAAATAGATTATGCATCTGCAGCACATTGATTAAGCGTGATGAGATATATTCGTTCGAGGCATATATAGGCGGAGAAGAAGAAACTCGTATTTTGCCAGAGGAAATATTGATTCAACATCGCATAAAAGGCTTAGGAAAATTACGCATACAAGAAACAGATCTGCGGAACATTCTGGAAACCAAGCAAAAACTAAAATTTAAAGGGTTCGCCTATGCTTTTATCATAATATTCTTCGGGCTGCTTCTTGTGAATACTATGTTTTGCAGATCCGTTAGATTTGTGGAGAAAGATAATCCGGAAAAGATTCATACGGCGATGTTAGTTAAAAACGACACCATTGCGGTATCTGTGCATCACAGTGCTCTGTTCCCGTGGGATAGGCAAGAGTATGCTATCAGCAGTTTTAATGAGAAATTCGAACTGGAATCAACTTTGCCTAAATATACCCAAGAAGGAGATAGAACGATAGTTATTTTATATATTATAGTGGCGATATCATACATCGCACGATGGGGTATGTATGCTGCAGAATATTTCCGTCGGAAGAGACTGCGAGAGGCGATAGAGAACGCGGGGAAAGATAGAAGAGGGAAAAATGTAAGGGCGATAGGACGGAGCAAGCTCCTATAGGAGTTAGGACGCTGCGCTATAGGACGTCTGGAGGACTACAGGAGTTAGGGTAGGACGCCGCGAGGCGGCTGGAGTTAGAGCGAATAGTGAATTTGAACTAATGAATGAGTGAAATGGTAGCAGAGAAAATATTTCGACCGATACATTACTTTGTTATGTTTGGTGAGCGCGGAATGACGATGATGTCGGTCGTGCCTCCTCCTGAGTTCTCTCACCTTCTCTTGAGGCTTTTGGGACGTCTGCCTAAAAGCCTCGCTCAGTTTCAATTGGGGATAGATTACTATGTACAAGCGTTGGATGCTCATTCGCAAGTGGGATATGATGTGACGTTTGTGTATGCGGATACCTTCCCGGGACTTAAGCTTGATATGTGGCCTTCGGATGATTTGTTCGTATTCTTCATATGTGCCGATGACACGTCTCTGGAAAAGGAGTTTCAGCGGTTGATGGATCGTTTCGCAGATTATGATGCTCTTTGGGTGCAGGACAAAGCATCCGCAGCCCGGTGGCACTTGCATGGACCGATCGTGGATTCGATGGATGGTATTTGGAGATGGCTGATAGAGAAGTACTACCAATATACCATACCGAATGCGCAGATACAAGTACCAAAGGTCGGGCCGGAATATATCGCAGAGCATTATAGTTTCTCCGCTACCTATCCCAATCGTTGGATGATCAATAACATCGAGGGTAACTGGGGCGCAGAGGAGCATATAGACGAGCAGACGAAGATAGAGGAGCACCATATAGCCCTGCAAAATCCGGACGCATTCTTGAGGCAGGACTCACTATGCGAGCAGTTGGAGGTTTTCCGGAAACTCGAAACAGTAGCAGCACAATCCATACATAAGATTCAAGATTTTGAGGACTGCTTTAATCCGCCACTGGTTCTTGCTGCGCCGTATAACAGCAAGGAGATACGGAAGATCGTCGCCTCTGTCGGGGTACCGCCTATGCTTAAGGAGAAAAAAGGTATACTCACAAAAGTGTTTGACTATGAATATACCAAAAACTATACCATCAAGCAGGAGGCGTCGATGGCGAAGAAAAAGGAGGATGTGCAGCAGTATTATGAGCTGCTGTGGAATTTTGTAACCCCTCGGTATGGGTTCACAGATTTTGTGGCAATGTTGCATTGTTCTGTCCGCTTCTCGCCATATCTGCGTCTCCCCACTATGGGCAGCAGTATCAGCAGAGAGTTATCTTTTGTCGGTATGAAGAATGCGGCTAAGCTGGTAACGGGCCGATCGATCAATGAGGTGTTGCGCAATATCGGACGGAAGATGGTGGAAACGGCCATATCTGACAGGATGGCTTCAGCTGTATCCAATCGCGCGTCGCAGATTGTGGCTATCAGTGACCTGCCTGTGGAATGGCTGATGATTGACGATGTCCCGTTGGCATTCACCCATGATGTGTGTCGTCTGCCGGAACAGCCTATTACATCGGAACTCGCGCAATATATTGAGGCGCGTTTTGCATGCGCTTATCTGATTCCAACAGATATTATCAAGAAGACATTGGTGATCTTCGGGAATGATGAAGAATCATTTAAGGCAATGCAGACACCCGTAGTGGAATTGCAGAAAAAACTGGGCTTTCAAATCCGCACATGTCTGAGCGTGGCTGATTTCAAGGCGGCTGTGGAGGAGGTTCAGCCTGATTTGCTGATAGTAGATGCACATGGGGGCACGGACATACATACGCGCCAGACTTATTTGGAGTTTGGCAAGGAAAAACTATATGGTCAATATGTAGCGAAACATCACCTTTCCGCCAAACTGGTCTTTCTTTCGGCATGCAGTACATACCCTACGTTTAACCTGGTATCCTCTATTGCGAATGCCTTTTTTGAAGTGGGTGCTCTGAGTGTTACGACATCCTATTTGCCCTTGCCGCTTACTGATGCTACCGTTTTGTATGTGCGCTTGTTGCATATGCTGGCGAGTGCTGCCCAGAACGGGCTGCATTGTAATTGGCTTTCATTCATCTCCCATCTGTTGCGAACATCCTACTTGCAGGAACCGATGTGGCATGGTACGAAGAGTCTTACGGCTGAGGATCAAGCGTTTTTAGCAAAGACAGCAACCGACTTGATGCTGTTTCGAAAGCGAAAGGAAGTTTACAAGGCGATGATTGATGGGGAATTCGCGAGAAGGATGGGCGTGAATTATGATGATATCCGCCCGAACTATTTACTTTATTCCACATTAGGTCGGGCCGATCTAATCCGTTTTGAGAGTTATTTGCATAACAGGCAGGAAGGAGAATAGGCTAGATTGAACAGAGTATTTTAAGTTGTAGAGTTGTGATTCCGGAAGGAGGATATTAGGGTATAGATGATAGATAAATAGATTATAGATGATAGATGGATAGATGATAGATGATAGATGAACTGAGCCTGGCGGCATAGATGGATAGATGATAGATTATAGAGGGTAAAAATATCAAAAATATCCTAATTTTGTGCAATGCGAAGTTGTAAAATATTTAATGCAAAAAGTGATAAAAATGCACATTTTGAATAAAATTTAATGCAAAAGTTTGCATATATCAAATATAACCAAATGTATCTTCGAGGACACCGACATTGCAGAGCTATCTTTTGTTCTATGTGTCGTACTCGTCCAACAAGTGGGGATTTATTGGGTACGACACTCGGAATGCCATCCGAGGCATTCCTTCACCTATGAAATTACATTGCAGCGATGCTGCAAGTACAATTATTTGTCTCCAAAACATCAAATATGCGAGCATAATGAAATTTTTTAGCCAAATACTTGTGTATTTGATTCTTTTTTTGTAACTTTGCAGCGGAAAATTAAATTACGCGAAGAATGTCCGTTTGGCAATATAAAATTGACATGGTTAGAGTGGAGGAAGATAAGAGATAATATGTAGTTGTTACGGTGGCGGTACTGACCGAGTACGTGTCGAGTACGTGTCGAGTACGTCTCGTCTACGTGCCGAGTACGTGTTTGACTGCTAAACGATAGATAAACGGATGCAAGATGATAGCAAAAAGGAGAGTTGTGAACAACAAAAGAAATGGCAAAGGCAAATGCACAATTCTTCGGTGTGACAAACGGAGTGCCGAATGTGCCGGCGGATAAGTATTATGAAACGCTCCGCGGGTTTATCATCGGGCAACTGAGGGTACAGAAGAAGGAGGGGGAATAAAAAGAAAAGTAAAGTCAAAAATATGGCAAAACAAAGAGAAATAATTGTTAAGGATGCTACAATCCGAACCATGTCGCAAAATGATTTTGACTATATCTGTATCACGGATATCGCTCGACAAAAGAATCCAGTGGAGCCCAAAGATGTCGTGAAGAACTGGATGCGACTTAAAAATACTCTAGAGTATCTTGGTCTTTGGGAGATGCTCAATAACCCCAATTTTAAAGGGGTCGAATTCGACCCTCTTTTGCGACAGGCAGGGAGCAATGCATTTACTCTGAGTCCGTCTCGTTGGATTGAATTAACAAATGCTATAGGTATCATTTGGGCAACAGGCAGAAATGGGGGCACTTATGCTCAACGTGATATAGCCTTTAAATTTGCCAGTTGGGTGTCAGTTGAGTTCGAATTGTATCTTGTCAAGGAGTTTCAACGTCTCAAAGAGGAAGAACAAAAAGCGCTGGGGTGGTCGGCGAAGCGTGAGTTGGCAAAAATCAACTACCATATTCACACAGACGCCATTAAGGCAAATCTTGTTCCGGAAGAGATAGACCAATATCACCGCTCGCTGATTTATGCCAATGAGGCCGATGTGCTCAATGTGGCGTTGTTTGGTATGACCGCCAAAGAGTGGCGTGATGCCCATCCGGACGATAAAGGCAACATCCGTGACTATGCAACAATAAACCAACTGATTTGCTTGTCGAATATGGAGAACCTGAATGCGGTCTTTATTAATGAAGGTATGCCGCAACAAGAGCGTTTGCATAAACTCAACCAAATTGCGATTCAGCAGATGACCGTATTGGAGAATGTTGGAGCAAAGAAGATCTTGAATGTATAACATTGGGCGGCAAGCAGAAACGGGATTAAATATGATGTGCCGAATGTGCCGGCAGATAAGTATTACACAACACTGCGCGGGTTTATCATCGGGCAACTGAGGGTACAGAAGAAAGAAAGGGGAATAAAGGAGAAAAACACAATAAAACTATGGCAAACGAACAAAAAGGATATGTGTACATCCTGATCAATCCTGCGTTTCGTGAGGATTGGGTTAAGATCGGCAAAAGTAGTCGTCCGGTGGACGTGCGAAGCAAAGAATTGGACAATACCGCAGTACCTTTGCCCTTTGAGATTTTCGCAACCATGCAGACCTCAAAATATAACGAGGTTGAGAAATTGGTGCACAAGACCATAGACCGTCTTACAGATTTGCGTATCCGCCAAAATAGGGAGTTCTTCAATGTAGCACCACAAATTGCACTTGATATTTTCCGTGACATAGCAAGTGCGCTTGATGATGCTGAAATCACTTTATATGAAGATAATAAACCGATTGTAGAGAGTGAGCGCAAAGAGCCACAGAAACGTGAGGTAAAACGTGCACGCTTCAAATTCTCTATGTGTGGAATAAAGATTGGCGAGATGGTAACATTTGAACCGACGGGGCTTGTTGTAAAAGTTGCTTCTGATGATTCTATTGAGTACGAAGGACGTATTTATAAACTCTCGCCTTTCGTTGGCACCTTTATGCCGGAAGAACACCGCAATAATTCCGGATCCTATCAAGGAGCCAAGTATTTCTCCTATAACGGCAAGGTGTTGGATAACATTCGGAAAGAAAGAGAAGAAGCGTAAATATCAAATGCAAAAAATATAGAATAACCCAATTATGGATATTCAGATTGAAAATAACAAAATTTATGCTCCACTTAAAGAAAAGTGGTTGGTGAATAAACCGGAAGAACAAGTGCGTCAGAAGTTCATCTGCCGTTTGATGGATAGTTATGGCTATAGTCTTGACCAGATGGCACAAGAGTTGCAAGTCAGCAATTCACAGCGCGGACAAGGTGTGGCAAGAGCGGATATTGTCATCTGGCGTAGCAAAGAGGACAAAGAGAATAACAAGAGTGCTCTTGTTGTCGTAGAATGTAAGGCAGAATCTGTTACTATCCATGAGGAAGATTACTATCAAGGCTACAATTATGCAGCATGGGCGGGAGCGGACTTCTTTGTAACGACCAATATAAAAGAAACGCGCATATTCCGTGTGAGAAAAGGCGAGATGCCAAAGAAATTAGAGGAGATTGCGGATATTCCGAGTGCAGAAAAGGCGAATAATCAAAAGGAGATAGATAAACTTTTGAACCAAACAAAAGCATTCGCGCGTGATGAATTTTCCAAGCTACTTTTCAAATGCCATAATATCATACGAAACAATGACAAATTGTCGCCAGAAGCTGCTTTTGATGAGATAAGCAAGATTTTGTTTATCAAGATAAGGTACGAACGTAGTAATGAAGATGGTCAAATTTTTTCGGAAGAGAGTTTTAAGATTCTGAAGAAAAACAGGGAAGAATATAAAAAAGAGATGCAAATTAAGGATGACAAGCCTTTCTATCAATATCTTTTTGATTTGACGAAGCAAGAGTTTTCCAATGACCAGTTGTTTGAGCCCAACGATATTATCAAAATCCGAGAAAATAGTTTTGAACAGATAGTTAAAGAATTACAGGTTTATAATCTTTCCACTACTTCCGATGATGTGAAAGGTATTGCCTTTGAGAAATTCCTTGGCCGTACTTTCCGCGGCGAATTAGGCCAATTCTTTACACCTCGTACCATTGTTGAATTTATGGTTAAGGTGCTTGATCCGCAAGAGGGCGAGTTTATTTGTGACCCATGTTGTGGTAGTGGCGGCTTCCTTATCAATGCGTTTGAATATGTCCGAGAACAGATAGAAAAAGACATTGAGAAGCAAAAAGAAATAATTAAAAAGCAATTCTATACAGACCAATACGACCGCATGTCGGGAACTGAGAAAGAGGTTGTAGATGCGAAGGTGGCAGATGTTTTTCGCCAACTGAACAAAGAATTAGATATTGCCAATACGAATGGTCGTCTGCGCAGTTTGTCATTTGATTGCATCTATGGAACAGACGCTAATCCGCGAATGGCACATACCGCAAAAATGAATATGATTATGCACGGTGACGGTCATGGGGGTGTACATCATCATGATGGTTTGCTGAATGTGAATGGTATATTCGACAACCGATTTGATGTTATTTTGACGAATCCACCTTTTGGTGCACATATTGACAAGGATTTGAAAATAACAGAGGCAGACAAGTTTACCGATGAAGTCAAGATTAAAGAATATGTAGAGCGTTACGGCAAAGCATATCTGGAAGCACTAAAACAAGTAAATGACCATATTGGTGAACCTTTGCTTAATTTGTACGAAACAGGCAAAATGAGTGGTCTCACGGAAGTCCTCTTTATTGAACGTTGCCTCAATCTGCTCAAGCCGGGTGGACGTATGGGAATTGTACTGCCGGAAGGAGTGCTCAATAATACCAATTTACAAAAGATTCGTGAGTTTGTAGAAGGCAAGGCAAAAATTATGCTTATTGTTTCTATTCCGCAAGATGTCTTTATCGCTTCTGGTGCGACAGTCAAACCATCATTGCTGTTCTTCCAAAGATTCACAGAAAAAGAGGCGAAACAATATAAAAGGATTGTTAATACTGCACAAAAAGAAGTATCGGCTCCTTATCAAGAAGAACTGAAAGATATAGAGGAAAAACTTGCCAAACGAGGAAAAGAAGCACTATCAAAAGAAGATAAGAAAAAACTGCAAATACGTCAGAAAACTATCCTTGTCGTTATTGAGGAAGAGGCAAAGAAACTTGTTAAGCAGCGTTTTAATTATCAGATTCCGATTGCGGAAGTACAGAAAGCCGGAATCAGTACAACAGGTGCTCCTATCGAAAATGAGTTGATTCCATTGGAGAAGGAATTTTCTTCATATCGCAAAGAAAATCATCTATGGAAATCCATAATCAAACAAGTGCATTACTATGTGGATGACAATGGTAATGTAAAACGTGTTCTTGACACTAAAGAAGAACAGCCGCAATAAGTATGGATACGCAGTATAAATATTTACAACTGGTTAAATATAGTTCCTTGTTGCTGTGGGATATCAAACGATATTTTACAACTCAAGTATTATCGTCTTTTCCTGTTGTTCGTTTAGGCGATTATATCAACGAGGAGAGTGCAAAGTATTCTATAAGTGATCCGAACAAGAGGTATGGTATCTTAGGTGTTAACAACAAAGATGGCATTTTTGATGCTTATGAAGAAAGTGGCTCAAAAATAAAGCAGAAATATAAGAAGATGCAAGTGGGGTGGATTGCTTATAACCCATACCGTGTAAATGTAGGTTCTATCGGAATTCGTACAAACGAGCATAGCTATGATTATATTAGCCCTGCTTATGTGGTGTTTAGTTGCAAGAGTGGACTTCTGTCTGATTTCTTGTTCTTGCTACTGAAAACGGATTTATTTAATAGGATAATACGAGAAAATACTACTGGTAGCGTAAGGCAAAATCTTAATTTCTCAATACTCTCTAATTTGCAAATCCCGCTTCCTTCCTTGGAAGAACAAAATACTATTGTGGCAGCATATAAGAAGGCTATTTCTTTGGCAGAACAATATGAGAAGCAAGCAGAAAGAATAAATGATACTATAGAAACTTATTTATTAGAAGAATTGGGGCTCAATACAACACTTTCTTCCCATGAGCATATGAACAATGATTATAAGTATCTGTATTTTGTCAATATGAAAGAAATGTCGGATAGATGGGATATTTATAATGTTAGGAATAGTATTTTTAGTGTATTTGAACATGCAAAATATCCAGTTGTATCAATAGGAAATACTTATGACTTTGTTACACGTACATGGAGAAAATCTGGGGAAACCTTCCAATACGTTGAATTAGGGGATGTAAGTCCATTGTATGGTATAACAAACGCTCAAACATTAGAGACAAAGAAGGCACCAAGTCGAGCAACGCAGACAATTCAAGCAAAAGATTTAATTATTGGAACAACTCGCCCATATCTCAAGCGCTTTGCTATCGTCACAGAGGAATATACAAAAAATGTGTGTTCATCAGGATTTCAAGTGATAGCTCCCGATGCTAAATATAACTTGCAGTTTTTATATGAATATATGATGACTATAGTAGCAACAAAGCAGTTTGAATATTATATGACAGGTGCATTATATCCAGCTATCACAAATAAAGATTTGCGAAAGATACAAATTCCATTACCGCCACTGGATGTGCAGAATGAAATAGTGGCACATATATCTGAAATCAAGGAGCAAATAAAGTCGCTTCGTGCTCTTGCAGTGAATACAAGAACCGCAGCCATTCAACAATTTGAACAAACAATATTTGAATAATTCATTATGTTTAGCCTAAAATCAATCTATATCAAGGAATACAAGAATATTCGAAATCAGAAATTTGATTTTTCTACCAATACGGGATATATCGCTCTTATTGGTTTGAATGGTTCTGGTAAGAGTAACTTGTTAGAGGCAATAAGTCTAATTTTTGATGAGCTATATGGAATTCCAGCTACCGAACAGGTAAAAGGTTATACAATAAAATACGAACTTGGAGGTGCACCCTATGTATATACTACGTTAGATGAACAGAATAATGTTATTCCTCTTACGAAAGGAGAAAAAGTATGTCCGTCATCGGTTATAGCTTGTTATAGTGGCGAAGATTTGCGACTATGGAATATGGCTTATATGCCGTATTATATGGGATTTTTCCAAAAGGCTTTGCATGGAAAAGATTATATCCCACAAACAATGTATATTAACAAGTACTGTTGGAAAATAGCGTTGATATCTCTGATGTTTTCGCACACACAAGAAATTGTTGATTTTGTCCGTGATACATTACACATAGATATTAACCGTGTAAGGATTAATTTTGCATACAACGAAATTGCGAATCCACAGCCTCATGATGCATTTAATTGGTTAGAAAGGATAAAATATACATATGGCGTCAATGATATTTCTCTTACGGATTTGCGTGATTTTGGTTTAGGAAACACGCAATATAATACTCTGACGGAAGATGAATTAATCTTCTATTATCTATATTTTCTTTATATGCCTTCCAAAAGTCCAAGGCAGCCGGTCGATAAATTAATATCCAATATTTCTATTAAATTAGGGAATTATGAGTTTGATGCTCTTAGTGAAGGAGAGAAGAAAATGATACTTGTCGAGTGCATAACTCGGATTTTAGGAGATGAGAATTCATTAGTGCTTTTGGATGAACCAGATGCCCATGTACACATAGAAAACAAAAAAAAATTATTAGAAGAGGCAATTGTCCCATTTGAGGGGCAATGTATACTCACAACACATTCGCCTGTATTTGTTAATGGTATTTACAAGCAAGAAAAAAACAACTTGTTTTTTATTGAAGAGGGGGCTCTCGCAAATCCCGATTTTATCAATAACTTTATAGCCCTTTCTGGGGGTGAAATTGATTTTTTGAGTGGCTCTATTATTCTAAGGTCAAAAAATATTCTTGTTACAGAAGGACCATATGATAAAAAATATTTGGAAAAAGCAATTGAGGTTTTGAAACCCACTAATAGACGTTATGAAAAGTTTGAACAGATTGCAATAATATCTAGTGGTAGTGCCGGTAATTCACAAACATTTTATGAACAGGTATTATTGCCTCAGATAAAAAGATATGATAAGATTGTTTATATTTTTGACTACGATCAGGCAGGATTTGATGGATGGAAAAAAAATAAAAAGATAAAAAATATTAAGTTGACTCCTATGTTTTATCAAACAGACTATAGTAAAAAACTTAATCAAAGCCCATCTTCTAACGATGCAACAATAATGGTTGAAGATTTATTCGACCCTAAAGCATATAAACCGAAAATTGATAGCGTAAAATTAGATCAAAAAACAACCCATAAACATTTCCGGTGTTTTAATGAAAATATGGCATCATCTATTAAAACATACATAGAAAATAATTATAGCAAATTTGATGATGAATGCTATGATGGTTTTAAACCAGTATTGGATGAGTTATTAAATGTATTTGGATTATAATTGTAGAAAAAGCAGTTACGACATATTTGATTAAACAATATTTAAATGATATGGCAAAACTTAATATTTTCGTTAGCTCAACATGTTATGATTTATCTCAAATCAGAAATGACATCAAACAATGTATTGAAGATTTGGGACATAATCCTATTCTTTCAGAATTAAAGGGCTTTCCGATTAACCCAAACCTGTCCAACTCGGAAAATTGTATTAATGCCGTAAAGAATGAGGCAGATATTTTTGTTTTGATAATAGGAAACAAATATGGCTCTGAATTAGAATCGGGTAAATCGATTACAAACACGGAGTTCCTAACGGCAGTAGATAAAGGAATTCCTATTTATACATTTGCGTTGAAACAGATGACGACAATACTTCCACTTTGGGAACGAAATCCTGATATGGATCTTTCTACTATTGTAGACAATAAAAAAGTATTTGAGTTTTTAGCAGATGTTAGAAAGAAAAGAGGATTGTGGAATTTTGAGTTTGAAAGAGCCCAAGATATTACCGAAATATTGAAATCTCAACTGTCAAATTTATTTCGTGAAGCATTACAAGTTAAAAGACGCGTAGAATTGTTAGATAAAAAAGAGTATATTTCTAAGTTATCAAGTAAGGCTTTAGATATTATTATCAAAAAGGAAAAATTTTATGAAATAAGATTCTTTATGCAGTCAATGCTTGATGAAATAATTAAATACAATAGCCTAAAGAATGATTACAAATATTCAGTTTTATTTAAATCATCAAATAGAATAGAAAATATAGAACAATTGACAGATTGGCTTCTCATGAAATTAGGACAGGCACAAAACTATACTAATTCATTGAATAATTTGATGAAAGCATTTACTTTCTTTTATAAAGAACCGGGCACTCCTTCTGATTTGGAAGGTTTATACTATGTTGCTTCTTCATATGCGAGATCATATGCCAGTTTACTAGAATGGGGAATTGAGGTTAAGAGTGTGATAGTGCCTGATAAGTATAAAAAACTACTTACTATATTTGCTGAAATACCAAGTGATATTATTAGTCAAATAGAGGATTATCCTAAGAAATCATTAGAGTCGATAGAGGAAATAAAGACTCAAGTAAAAGCAGGAAAAATACAGGAACCAACTACCGTTCATTTAACGTTGAAGGTTTCTATTAGCGACGATGTAATGCAGCGATATGAAAAGGAGGTTGAAGTTGTAAGACGCAAGGAATTTTCTAGCAAATATAGAGAAATGGAGCAATCATAAAGAAAAGTAATCATGTACACACCGCCGTTTACCATAACTGATGAGATTTTGCGGTTAGTGTTCATGACTAAGAGAAAGTAAACAAAACGACCTCAATAACATGCGAATGCATGAGTTGGCCGACATAAAAAACTTTGCCGCTTATTGGCTGCCATTTGTGACGGAGCAAGGAGAGCAAGGACAATTAGGATTTGCATACAGAGGCAAGGCATCATCTCTGCCTGTGACTATCCATTGGACGGATAAGATGGGATACCACAAAAAGCGTATAACCATAATACCCTCAATGCGTGTTCATTGAGAATACAAACAAAATCAATAAGAATAATGGATTGGGAGTTAGTCTTTAATATTTGTGCCGTTATAGGTGCTGTTGGTACTTTTGGCGGTTTGATTCTAGGACTTATTAAATTATTCCGTAAGCCCAAGGCACAACTGCGTTTTGCCAATGGCAAGAAAGAGATAACATTCTCGCCTCATTATTGCCAATCTGTATCCACCAAATACTACGTAGGTCCTATAAATTATGGATATGATGCTTCTGCTTATCAAACCTTAATTGAAAAGTACAATCAAAAATTAGCAGAAGAGAACGAATTTGTTTTGCCGTTTCGTTTAACCAACATAGGAAAGTTACAACTCGAGAATTACCGCGTAGAAATTCAGTTTAAAGAGGGGATCCATAAAATAGGTGTAAGAGCTTATCCATCATTTGTTTTGCAACAATTGATAGAATATACAGAAACATTTGAAGGAGTTTCATTAAAAAACAATAAACATAAAATAGTATATGTTTCTCCTGATCAACTACCGCTAAATCAAAAGGATTCTAAAGAGTTTGCTGTGCGTTTCTCCCCCAATCCGGAAATAAAAAAGATTGAGTTGCATTGGCGTATTAGTGCCAAGGACTTCTCCAAAGAAGGAAAATTATTTGTCCATCTTACACCAAGAGTGGATGAACTGGATGAGATATATTTAAAGAATTGCGAACGAGATGTGCCTGAAGGTGGTTATTTGATAGAGGACTTAATACCGTATATCGAAAAATGCAGAAATTAGTTTATGATAAACAATAACTTATGCCCTATCCACATAATAATCATGAATAGATTAGTTCTTATAGGAAATGGCTTTGATTTAGCGCACACGAAATAATATAGCATATGGCAAATAAAGTATCTATACGATTCTACAAAGACAGCAAAGTACGGGCTGTGTGGGATGAGGAGCAGAACAAATGGTTCTTCTCTCTCGTGGACATCGTGGCTGCAATCACCGACAGTCCTCGTCCGCGTGTCTATTGGGGTACGGTCAAAAGCCGTCAGAAAACGCAATATGGCGAGTTGTATTCAAAATGTATACAACTGAAACTGGTGTCTGCGGACGGCAAACGATACGCCACCGATTGTTTTGCACAGGAGGACATAACGGATGTGGTCAAAACGCTTCCGGCAAAGAATACCACTGCTTTCCTCGATTGGTTCACGTTCTCGGATAACTCGATCGACGGTCAGAGCCGCAAGAAAGCCTACACGTTTTGGGAGAGCAATACCTGAGTGCTATGCACGCCAGTACGACCGATGCCCAATACATCAAAGCATTGCTGAAACCGGCATTGACCGATCAAATCAACGACCGCGAACTATTCATGAAGGGTATTGATTATTCGTATTACTACGAGCAAGAGGAATGAAGAAAATAAATTTTGTTTTGGCATTAAAGATGCAGGCAGTAGTGATGCTGGCTGCGGGTAAGTTATACAAGATGGGATACAAGCATATCGTGGAACTGGAAGGCGGTTTTGAGGCATGGAAGTATTATCCTCGCTACATCCCGTAAGTAAGCTAACCCGCTCACTTCTTGATACGGGAAAGAGTATCTCAGCGCATTATTCAGCGCAAAAGTGAAAAAAAATGAAGAAAAAATGCATTTTATTCCCCATATGCTTGCATATGTGGGAATTTTTTTGTGGATTAGAAGAGAAAAATACATAAAAAAACTGATTATTGATTCAGATGGTAAATAAAAAAAGAAAAATGTATAATTATTAATTGTAGTACTACGTACCCATGAGTCTTTGCTTGCTAAAG
>JAEEGH010004265.1_pt1 | contig 36824 bp, 34 predicted proteins | sample 9134181 | NCBI WGS metagenome assembly JAEEGH01 (sample SAMN16246544, study PRJNA631951) | gut metagenome | biome: gut microbiome; feature: rumen; material: DP-attached | host: Bos | place: Iran: Karaj | collected 2018-10
CCCTCATGTGTAGACAAGAGTTCTTTAATATGCTCCTGACTATCGGGGTAGTTGCTGCCACTTATCATGAGAGATTCCGGCATATCATCAATGCCATCACGGAAGAAATAGTAAACCTGGTCAGCTACCCTGCCACGCTCCACTGAATCCACCAGAAAGGCTTCACTACGGGACATATAAGTTCCGTTTTCCACCATCTGCCTGGTGAATTCTTCATAAAGTCCCCAGCTGTATGTAGTAGCAAAATCCACCTGTGCGGAATTACCCGGTGCAATGCTCATGCCATTCTCATCAAACCACACGGACACACGCTGGCCGTCAAAGATGAAGCCTTTTCCCGTGGTTCCGATCTCATTCTTAATGAACTCCGCCATTTCATCGGCATCCTTGCCTGCATGGTACTTCGCGTAGATCCGCTTTCTGGAGTCTTCCCTGCCGCCTCCGGTGCGCACAATGTCAAGAAGCTGCTCGTCCTTTAACATAAAAACAGCGGGAGCTTTTGTTTTCACATCTGCTTCCGCTGCTACCACGCTTCCTACCTGTTCCTCAAATGACGGGAACAGTCCGAAGATATTCAATTGTTCGTATTTCTGCGGTGGAGTGTTTAGCTGTAGATCAGCTCCGATAAAACTATCTCCTCCGCCGACTGCCGGATATTGTTCATCAGTCCTACCCACTTCATCTGGTCGGATGCCTTCAGGGCTTCGTTCACTCCCTGCGTCTTTGCCATCTGTTCTGTCAGAAGATCCATCCTCTCCTCTGCCTGATGCTGGATCTCCAGGCAATGCTCCAGCAGTGTTCCCGACAGCATCATCCCGCTGTAGGTTCCCCTCCTGTGCTCCTTCAGATAGTTCCTTCTCATCATCCCGTACTTCGTAAGGCTCTCTTCCGGCTGTTTCTTCACGGTGAGGTTCGGGATCAGATAATCCCCGCTCTGAATGTAAGTCAGTTCCATGATCATTCCCTCCTTTGACTTCTTCTGTAATGGCCTCATTGGTTTCAGCGTTTTCGCCCTTTACATAATCATCGGTGGAAATATCACCTTGCCGCTTGCTTTCACGCTTTAAAGCATTATATTCATTCTGAGCCCCATTTGCAAGCTCATTTTCGCTTCTTTCGCCGGCAGGTAATATATTCTCCACGCCCGCTTCTTCTTGCCGCCCAGAGGCTTCTTTTTCCTGCCTTGCTATCTGCTGTTCTGTGATCCGTACTGTCCTGCCGATTTCCATCAGGATCGGCTCAGTCATTTCAGATACAGCATTTCCAAGGACGGACATAACCTGCAGGTTATTGAACTCATGAAGATATGCAAATGAAAAATCATAGTCCGCAGTATCCTGTCCGCATCTCGATAAAAGCATATATCCCATGGAATCCTTTAGCGTTTCCCTTATACGCATTTCAAGATTCAGGTCATCGTATCCGTCCAAAAGCGAGCCCTCAAGCCTGTCTCTTAATTCCGGCAGTAAATCTTCCGAATAATCATCTGCAATGCGCCCCGCTATCTCCATAAGCCTTGCGCCAAAGCTTAAGGTTTCATCCGTTTTTCCATAAGTCTTTTCAAGCTGTGTGATAACAGCTTCCATATCCCTTTCTCGCATCTGCCAGATATACGGAAGCCTTCCAACATTCCACGCCGGATGTACGTTTGATACATCAAAAACATAGCGAAGGCGTGGCCGACCGTTTCTCTCGGTAAGCAAGGCGATTCCCTTGGAGCCCTTGTTGACCCAGCAGTTCATCTTTTCATTCCAGACTTCCAGCTCCGCACAGGCTGTAGCATCAGGACGCTGTGCATGGATCAGGATCTGATCCATAAACGGATACCGGTACATCCTGCCTGCGGTATCCAGAAAACGCATCCACGCAGCTGTATCTCGGGATAGATCCTGCGCCGTGCTTTCTGCCAGCGCAGATATCAGTTCATACTTTGATACCATAAATCCCCTTTCCGAAAAAAGGGCGGCGGATTCCCTCCACCGCCCTGCCTTCTATTCTTGAAATTTTGTTAGATTGCCGCTTCAGCTGCTCTTCCCATTGCCTGCGGTCTGTCCTTTCTTGCTGTTGATGCTACAATGTCCTTTTTCTCGGCAAGTCTTGCCTTTACAGAAGTACGCTTCTTTTCAGTATCCTGCCCTTTCTTAGGAGCGCACTTTTCAGCTTCTGCAGCGCGTTCTTCCTTCTCGCTGCTCCTATCGTATGCTTCGAGCTTTTCTGCCTTCTCCGCCAAATGCTCTGCCTCTTTATCTGCACGGAATATGGACTGTTCCTGCGCATCATACTTATATACGTGGTCAGAGAGTCTGTCCTGAGGAGCCACCTGAGTCGCATTCACTTCCTGCACCATGTTCTCAAGAACCGAAAGTTCCATGCCTTCCCTTGCAGGCACGATCAGTACCTCATGCAGACTGGACGGCAGGATAAAGAAGTTCTCTCCGAATTTTTCTGAAATCTCACCCATGATCTTCGCATCAAGAAGCGCTGTTGCACCATTAAGTTTCTCCTGATTTGTAAGCACATACATCGCCCCTTCATCGGGAGGAAGCATGGATGAAATCTCATCACGGGCAGCATCCATATCTCCGCCAAAACGCTCTGCCATATCCGGAAGCATCATCTCCATCATCACTTCCTGCATGGACTTAAAAGATGAGGCTGACTTGGCTTCCATATTGGAGAGTGCAGTCTGGTGAAGCTCTTCCTGAGTTACTCCCCATGAATTCATCAGATTCTCAGTAATAGGCGAGCTCATGGTGCCATCGCCAAGCCTTCCCATATCAACATAGTAGACAACCGCCAGATCCTCCATCTGTGTGAAAGGCTTGTCCTCAAGATACTTTTCATTTCCTTCCATGCCGACGATCTTAGGAAGAATCCTGTCCTTTGCCTTTTCATAGTCCGTGATCATATCAACATCAAGGGGCTTTTCAATCTCATGCTCTACACGGACGTCTGCGATATTCTGCATGATATCCTCCAAAGACTCCCCATCAAGATAACTCTCATAATAGCTGTCCAGATAAATGTTCGGGGCAATGTTGGTCTCCTCGGTTCTGATCGTAATGCCGGAAAGCTCCTCGTTGTTCTTATGTACCGTATTGATCTGGATATCCGCATCTTCATACTTATCTGGGAGAAATGCCTTGATCTCCTCCGCAATGGTCTCCTTAAATTCATCAAAGCTCATATTTGCCATAGCCATCAGTCCTCCTTCTTTTCAATGCCTGCAACAATCTTCTTAAAGTTCTCAGAGTACGCTGTGAATCTCTTTTTCTGCGCATCCGTTTCGTTGATGATCACCGCTGTTTCATCCTGCTTCCTTACCATTTCTTTTTCCTGCATAATCTCATGCCTCCTTTTCGTGTATTTGCTGAGTTACTGTTTTGCCTTAATCTTTTTTCTTCTTTCCTTTTCTGTCAGGGAAGCTGACATCAAACTTAAACCTTACGCCTTTTTTCATGTTTCCTTCCTTATCCGTGAAACTGTAGTTTTCTGTCCCTAAAGGAGCAAGGTACGCATCATATGTTTTTCCTGTTTTGCTCTTTAACCCTTTTACAAGGACCTTTTTCCCGGAAAGAAGATCTGCGACCTGTTTATCAGAAAGCGCGGCTCCCATGGCTTTTTGCAGGCTCATGCCGCACTTGCCGCTGCAATATGCCCCAAATTTTCCTGAAAGCACATCCTTCCCACAGTTCGGACATTTTCCAAGCACTTCCCTATCAGCGTCCTTTCCCGGAATATTTTCTGAGAAGATTCCTGGATCTTTGACTTCCCTGTTTTCGGTAACAAGCTTGGTTACCATATCTTCGATTCCTGCAATAAAATCCTCCGAACTAAGCTGTCCCTTTGAAACTTGCACCAGAGCATTTTCCCAGTCAGCCGTTAGCATTGGGGATTTCAGTTCCTCCGGCAGGATCCCGATCAGTCTGATACCATCCTCCGTAGGGATCAGCTGCTTTTTATCACGCTTTACAAAACCGTCATGCACCAGTTTTTCAATGATGTCCGCTCTGGTTGCAGGGGTACCAATGCCTTTCCTCTCTACTTCATCATCCATTTCAGATGCCCCGGCTTTTTCCATTGCCGTAAGGATTGTGGCCTCCGTGTACCTTGCAGGCGGTTTTGTGAACTTCTCTGCTACTTCTGCGGAATCAACAAGGCAGCTTTCTCCAAGAGTAAACTCCGGGATGATGCCGGCCTCCTCGCTGACATCCTTTCCGATATCAGATTGCTTTGTCTCACCGTTTCCTTTTATCCCGAAATACTTACAGAGAAGCTCTTCCTTTTCTTTCCATCCGTGTGTAATGATTTCCCTGCCTTTAATGCTGAAACCATGCCCTTCGCAGGTGAGATCCACCTTTTTTGAAAGAAACCTGTGCTTTTCTCCTGTTGCTGAAAGAAGACGGCTCGAAATCAGGTACAGGATCTTTTTCTCCTGCTCTGGAAGCTCCCCTGTATTTCTTTTTGCTATTTCCACAGTTGGGATGATTGCATGATGGTCTGTCACCTTTTTGCTGTTAAGAAGCACCGGTACCTTTGCAAAATGCCCCATCATCTCTGTCTTTCCAAGAGCAAACGGAAGGGTAAACACAGCCTTTATCACATTTTCAGCGGTTTTTGCCATATCATCCGACAGATACTGACTGTCTGTTCTTGGATACGTCACAAGCTTTTCCTCATATAGCTTCTGCGTGATATCCAGAGTTTCCTTTGCTGTAAAACCGTAGAGTTTATTTGCTTCCCTCTGAAGGCTTGTGAGGTCAAAAAGCTTTGGCGGAGCCACGCTCTTCTCCTCACTGTCTGAAGCCGTTACTGTCGCAGTTTTTCTACCGCAGGATGCCGCAAGTAGATCTGCTTTCTGCTTATCCATCATCTTCTCACCTGCGGCTTTAACGCCCTTGACTCCAAGCATCACCTGATAGTAAGGCACTTTCTTAAAATTCCTGATCTCATTTTCCCTGTCTGAGAGCATGGAAAGTGTCGGGGACTGCACCCTGCCGACCTTCAGCACCTTGCTTTTATAAAGCACGGTAAAAAGCCTTGTTCCGTTGATACCAACCAGCCAGTCAGCTTTCTGCCTCGCAAGAGCAGAGCTGTAAAGGTTTTCGTACTCACTTCCGGGTTTTAGATGTTCAAATCCATCACGGATAGCGCTCTCCTCCATGGATGAGATCCAAAGACGATATATCGGTTTGCTGCATCCTGCCATCATGTATGTGAGCCTCGCTATAAGCTCCCCTTCACGCCCTGCGTCTGTCGCAAAACAGACACTGTCTACTCCATCACTGTTCATCAGCTTTTTTATAGTGTTAAACTGCTTTTTTGTATCCTTCTTTACTTCGTATTTCCAGAAATTGGGTATGATAGGAAGCGTATCGTAAGACCACTTTGCATACTCTTCTCCATAAACTGATGGCGGAGCTGTCTCCACCAGATGCCCAAAACACCAGGTAACGATATATCCGCTTCCGGTTCTGTATCCGTCTTCTTTTTTATCAGCCCCCAACACATCCGCAATGCTATTTGCGACGCTGGGCTTCTCTGCCAGAACTAACTGCATATGACCTCCTTTTATAAAATCAATGCCACGATAAAAGCCTTAAAACGAAAGGCGGTCTTGAGAACTGTTCTCCCAAAACCGCCATAAAAACTTATAACCTGATCCTCTTACCGTTATAGTAAAAAGACGTTATTTCTTTACCATTACAGGTAATGGCATTCACCTCTCTGCCGTTGAAGTAATAATCAGAATGGATCACGATCCGCTCATCACTTTTTGTCACATTTCCGGCTCCGTCCTTTACCCAGAGATAATACTTTCCTGATCTTCCAATGAACAATGTCTTATCTGACTGGTATGCTGTATCTTCGGGTTCTGTATCATCTTTTGTAAGTGCATAACCTATAATACCGGAACCTGTCTTTGAAAGCTTCGTATTATCATCGTTCCCTTCTGCCTTCACATTCCATCCATATGCTTCACCGGAGGCATTAATGGCATCCGATACATCTGTCATGGAGATCACAGGCTCTGTGTTATCCAGGTTATAAATCTCCACAAACTCCGTAGTGGTATTCCCCGCGCCATCCATGAAATACACCGCCGCCCTGGCACTTCCGTATACATCTCCGGTAAATGTATAGGACCGGCTGTAGGTGGTCCCGTCAAAATCCGCTTTCTGATAATCCGACTGATTATTAAAAGCGATCTTCACATCCCCGACCCCTTCATCCGTACAGGTAAAGGTGATGGTCTTCATCTTTGACCAGTCCTCAGTTGTGGTAAGAGCCGATGTGACGACAGGAGCCTTGGAATCAAGGTTTGCAAGCGTCACCTGCTTTTCAGAAACATTTCCTCCGGCATCCCTTGCCTGTACATAAAATGTTTTATTCCCACTTGCCTCCGTCACAAGGTCAATGGTCTGTGAAAATGTCGTTCCGTTCTTTGCACATGTCACCCAGTCAGATGCCGGCTCCTTCTTATCATCAACCAGCCTTACCTGCACATAGTTTGGCTCATATACCCAGTTATCCGTGCAGCTTACATCAAGCGTCGCCTTAGTGGAATATTCCCCATTCTTTGAAGCATAAGTGATCTTTGCCGATTTGATCTCCGGCGCACGGTTTTCAATCCTTCCGCCGTTGCAAGCAACGCAGATTCTTGTGGAATAAGGCTGTACGCTCCACACCTCATTTGCCCAACTTGCTCCCCTGTCTTCATAGGGGAATGAAATAGTGCAGGACGCATAGATATAACCATTCCTTACAGAAGTGGTAAGATCGGATGTCTCTCCGGTGACACCTCCGCCTGTACCGCCGACAGAAAGCGTTTCTGCAAGAGCCGCCGCATCATTTCCAAATATCTCTTTATTCCAGCCCGTGATCCGGATAGATGCCTTATAGACGTTATCCCCTGCCCAGTAACCTGTATTACTGTCAAAGGTAAGCATCATATCGCCGCATTTGCCGCAGTACACCGTTCCCGATTCACCATTGGCATTATTAAAATAAGTATGCCCCTTTCCATAGGTATATCCGCATACTGCACAGGTTCCGCCATCGCACTTTATGACATTCCCGTTCTTATCTCTGCAGGCTTCGTTCACGCTTCCATAAGAATCACAGTAGTCGCATTTGTGATAATGCCATTTGGCATCCACTCTGGTGTACCACTTGGAAGTATCATCCACATGTGCTCTTTTATAGACTGTGATATAGCCGCATTCCTCGCAATAACGTGTCTGTCCGGCATTCCACCATGCACAGGAGTCATCACCCATAGTAGTGAAATCGTGATGCTCTATCCCGTACTTCTTCCCACAGACAGCACATTCCTTCCAATGATGTTCCTCATCATGATTTTCCCGGAGATAATTCTCGCACTCATGGGAAGCTGCCTCACCTGTAAAGATATCTGTAAGGTCAATAAGGTCGCCCACCACCTTGTCTGTACTTTTTGCAGCTGCATTCGCCATCAGGACTCTTTCGGGCAAAATGACCTTGGACTCAAGGATCGAATCAAGAACGGAATCCTCAGACATCTCCTCGATCTCTTCAATATGCATGTCTATCGTATCCAGGACATTTTCATCAGGCGGAAGGTCTGACTCGTCCACCTCTTCCCAGCCATCGTCAAAGTTTTCAGCATCAGGGACTTCCTCACCACGGTCAGGGTCATCACCTGCTTCTACTGAAGCTTTTTCATCTGCCGCTGTATCATCAGCAGTGGCATTGTCGGATATCTCTCCATTATCTTTATCAGCAATTTCCTCATCTTCTGATGTCTTACCTGCCGATTTTTCATCATAAGAGGCTGTTTTATTTTCCGATTCCTCATAACTGGGCACTGCCTTATCTTCCGATACTTCCCCGGTAACGCTTTCTACATCTGGCACATTCTCTTTCAATGCAGACTCTGCATCTCCTGACGAAACAGTATCGCTTCCCTGTGCAGGTTCGGTTTCAACTTCAGGCAATTCCTCAGAAACAACCTCCACACTCTCCCCGCTTTCCGCATAAGCTGTGGCAGGCGCGACCGCGCCTCCCAGCATAAGCGAACAAGCAAGAAGAACGGTGCCGATACGTGTAATGATCGTTCTCCTCTTCATAAGCTCTCCCTCCGTTTCCTTACTCGCCATCCTCAGGGCTTGTGATGTCAAGCCTGTAGGTTCCGTCGCCGTTGTCGGTCAGCTTGTACTCCGGCTGGCTCTCTTTCAGCTTATCCAGATCTGTCTGAACTGCCCCGATCCTTTCAAGAAGGGAAGCACTCAGCTTATCCAGTGCCGTATTTACGCTGTCAGAAAGGCTTCCGATCTTTTCCTCCACAGTAGAACCAAGGGCTGTGATTTTATCATCCGTATCATTTTGAAGGTCTCCGATCTTCTGGTCCGTATCGGATTTTAAGCTGTCAAGCTTTCCATCCGTATCAGACTGCATGGTATCAAGCCTGTCATTCGTCCCTGACTCAATGGCATCCATTCTGCTGTCAGCATTCTCCGCCATATCATCAAGCTTTGAATTGGTGCTGTTCTCAAGATTGCCAAGTCTTTCGCTTGTTTCCCTGTTGGTATCTTCAATGGACTGGGTAAGCCCGGAAACAACCTTATTCACAAGCTCGGTGACTCTCTGCTCCAGGGAATCCAAAAGCCCGGTATACTCGGTTGTGATCTCTTCTTTTGTTTCAGCAATCTGGGTATTGTAATAATTATTTACCGTCACAAGGTTCGTCTCTTCCCATTTAGTAGGATCAAAGGCACCGGATTCCTCCATATCCTCAAGACACTGGTAGATCTTTCCGTCCCTTACGATAATGTCGCCCTTTTTATAGACTGTGGTATTGCTGTATACATTGCTGTTGGCGCTTTCAGATGATTCACCGGTACCAATGGCATCATTGATTGTGTCTACCGCTTTCTCATTGTCGGTAATAGTGCTCTCCAGATTGTCAGCGGATGCTGTAAAGACCTCCAGCACATCCTTCTTGATGGATTCCGTCATGGCTGCGATTTCATCCAGCTCATGCTGCTCAAAATAAGACTTCACATTGCTTTCAATGGTCTTAACGAAGCTGTTGATCTCGCTTTCCGTGAAATAATCGACACCTTTCCTCGGAGAATATCCATCAGCGCCGTCCTTGCCGTCACGGCCATCTTTCCCGTCTATTCCATCCTCTCCATCAGCGCCGTCTCTACCGTCACGACCATCCCTGCCGTCGGTTCCGTCCTCGCCGTCTTTTCCATCCTCACCGTCGTCACCGTCTTTTCCATCCTTGCCGTTGCTTCCGTCTTTTCCATTGATACCGTCCTTGCCGTCAGAGCCATCCTTACCATCAGCCCCCTTGATGTTCCCAAGGGCAGATATGACAGATTCCTTAATCTTATCCCTGTCTGAATCCGTAAGGCTGTATGTGATATTTGCTTTTCCGGTCTGGGATGAAACGATCTCCTTCACGGTCTTTTCAAGGTCTGTGTACTTTTTCATAAGACCTTCCACATCACTGCCTTCGCCGTAATACTCCACCAGGGTCTTTGCCAGCTCCTGTGAGATCAGCTCTGTAAGATAAGCCTTTGACTCATCGCTGAAAACCGCCTTCCCGGAAATTGTAAAAGAACCATCCTCTGAAAAGATTTCCGTAAGCGCCTCTGAAAGCTGCTTTTTCTGAACATCGGTGAGCTCCATCTCTCCAAGGTCAGAAAGGATGGAATCCATAAGTTCCGCTTCTCCTTCCTCTCCAACGAGGTCCTTAAGGCTAACCGGCTGATTCTCCTTTGCATAAGCATCAATCGCCTCATTGATGCGCTCCGCCATGCCCGTGTCCGCGCTCTTAATATACTCGTCTACAGCTTTCTGCATCTGTTTTTCTGCAGATGCGATCTGTATCGCAGACATCCCAAGGGAACCAAGTCCTGCCAATGCACCCGCCAGGGCAATAGCGCAGGCACCGATCATAAGCTTTGAGCCTGCTCCTTTCCTCTTTGCCGGTACAGAACTTAAAGTATCCTCATCCTGTCCGTCATCAAGATCCATCTCGAATCTATCCTCATCATCAAAAAACTTTTTAGACATCCGTTTATTCCTCCCTGCAATAATCATGTCTCAAGCCATACACCTGACACCGCTATCGCACCGTCTGATGTGTATGGCACATTAACTGTGAAAAAAAGGGAGAACCACACTAAGGCGGAACTCCCCTGAAAATAGTCACCATATGAAGTTTTCCTTTTGTCAGTCGTCTATGCTTTCATCTGAGAAATCATCAACTCCGGGGCGGTAAGCATTTTCATCCATGTCAGTGCCATCTGCTTCGGAAGCGTCACCATCTCCTCCGCTTTCCTCATCCTGATCCTCATTTACCGTATCTTCATTCACATAGTCTTCATCGTCATAAAACTCCATATCCTCATCCACGGCAGGCTGCTCTTTCTCGGGCTTTATCTTAAAGAAATAGTAGCCGCCGGCAACACCTGCACCGATGACTGCGAAGATCAAAAGCATCGCGATCGGATTATTCCCGGTCTGCTTTTTGTCCTTTGCTGACTTGTCATCATCTGCATCACCTTCCGGTTTCTCTTTATCCTGATTAGTGAAAAGCACTGTATCCGTAGATTCCTCCGCGTTTTCCATGGTGCTACCCGGAGCTGTAGCTTCCCTGAACTTTTCCTGTGTCTCTTCATCCATGAGAGCCATAAGGTCGGATTCATCCACCATGTTCAGGAAGTATACATTATCCTCATCCCCGCTCCTGTCAACGATCAGATAAAAGACATTTCCGCTCTTGGTCTTTACCGTCATATATTGGAGGTTTTCTGCCTCCTGTTCATCGAGATCATCCACCAGTGTGAGATTTCCCACAGGAGTAAGGATTCCATCCCCGTCCGGGTCCTTCTTTTCTACAATGTTCCACTCCACATCCAGGGAATCATCCTCTTTTGTAATAGTGCTGTCATCCCGATTCTCCGGCACCTTATCGCCCGAAGCATCAGGTTTTGAACTGCCACTATCCTCTGATACGGTGACTTTCTCTGATTCCTCTGAACTCTCTGTCTGCTCTGTACTTTCCTCATCGTTCCCATAGGCAAACGCCGTCATAGCACTGCCGCCTGTTAACAGTGAAAATGTAAGGAACATGGTCAACATCTTCATTATTGTATTTTTGCGCATTACCTTCCTCCGTTTTCATTATGCTCACTTTCGCTATCTGCCTGGCTTTTTGCCATTACAGCAGATGCTCCGTTCACATCGCTTTTCTGTTCCGCCGCTTTCTTTTCTGCCTCCGGTCTTCCTGCTATCGCCATGCTTCTCTCATGTTTTTTCTGAAAAGAATCCAGAAGGGCAATAACGTCCCCGTCCTTTCCAGCCATGCTGCGCATGACCTTTATAAGCTCTTCATCACAGAGCTGCTTTTCACGGATACGAAGGCTTTTCAGGTATTCATCGAGTTCTTTGATTTTACCCTCTGTGCGCCTGATATCCTCCCTCACTCTTTCAATCCTAGGGTTCATATTTCTCCTTTCCTGATCTGATCAATCACTGATCCTGCCAAATCCCAGGAAGTGATTTTGCCAGTAGTTACTGTTAATGGACGTATACTGGATGGGGTTTCCGCAGTGGATCATCATCCCATCGCCCACATAGATTCCCACGTGACTTGCACCGCTGGTGTTATAGGTCTTTTCAAAAAATATAAGGTCACCCGGCTTCGCATCCGAAGATGATACATGAGTACAATGCCCCATAAGTCCGTTAGCGGTACATCTTCCCACGTTCCATCCGTTCCCGCTGTGGTTTATGATCCAGCTGACAAATCCAGAACAGTCAAAACCTGTGGACGGGCTGCTTCCGCCCCAGACATACGCCATGCCAAGGTACTTTTCCGCTTCATTTATCATCCTTGCAAATGCTTCATCCTCCAGCGCTTCCGGTGGGATATCATAGGAAAGTCCGCCTCCTGCCACGTTCCCGGGCACGGCTCCGTCTCCAAAAAGATAAGAGCGGTTTCCCTTTGACACCATATATGCCCCGTAGAGCATCTTCTGATTCTCATTCATGTGAGCCTGCGCGACAGTATCCACACCTGCGTTTGTTAATGTTACCTCCAGCACGTACCAGTCATACTCTTCCTCTGACTCCTCTCCTGTGTCAGGATCCGTCACGGTCCGTGTCCTGGTCTCCACTACCTCGTTCAATGTCAATGTGTATTGCTCCTGAAAGAGCGGCAGCAATTCCGGCTCCACATCCGAAGCCTTGTAATTTCCATAGATAGCAGTAAAGTACGATGCCAGGGAATAAGGGTCATGGGTGATCTCATCCACCTGATAGCGGTACTCGTCATATCCCGGATAGTCTTCCTCAATGCTGTCGATCTGATCCTGAAGCTCATCTTCCATATCTTTGTATGACGCATCATTTTCCGTGATGTCATCATCCGCAGCCAGATAGGTTGAACCCACAAAGGATTCTCCCGCCTCCGAAAACATGGATGCCACCGTACCGGATGCGCTTAGGAACATGATGTAAAAAAGACCAGCAACCCCGATCGCGATCAGCACGCCGTAATTCTTTTTAATTATGCTGACAAGAAGATCCTTTACCTTTCCGCTTCCTTTCTTCACTGCCTCAGCAGCTTTTGATGATGCTTTCGCACCGCCTTCGGCGCCTTTCTTTCCGGCTTTTAAGGCGGCAGCATAGTCCCTTTTGATCTGCTTTTTCTGAATCTGTTTCTTTAGGTCTGCGGCTTTCCTGCCATTTCCTGCATCCGGCTTTTCACCGAAGTAAAGCTTTCCGCCGCCCTGCTTTTTCTCTGAGAGAGAAGTACTTGCTTTTTTCCCCTGTTCCAAAGGAATCTCTGAGACATTTTCTGCCCTACCGGAGGTAAAACTCAGCTTCCCGGCCTTATTATCCTTACCTGCAGCAAGCTCATTCTCACCGTATATGCCCTTTCGTCCGTTTTCCGCAGGTTTATTGCCTGCAATCTTTGCTCCATCGCCGCCTGTCTTCTGAAACTCAACAGCCGCATGTTTTCTCCGGCCTTTTCCGGCACCTGTTTCATAAACATCAGCCGCATCCTCATCATCAAAACGAAGCTTACCTTTCCCCTTATCAGCCGCTCCTTTACCTGCATCAGCAGCCTTCAGCCCTGCGGCCTTAATTACATGTTCCGCCTGGATTTCAGCTTCATGAGCCGCCTGGACGCCCGAATTATCATCCTCTGATTCGTGGATCTTTTCATGGGCAGCCATCGATACACCCTCCGACAACTTATCTGCCGCACCACTAAAGGGCTTTAATACAGTTCCGGCCTTCCTGCCTTCCCTGATAGCGACCATGGTCTTTTTCACACCGGAACCATCACCTGTATGGACAGCGTCCTTGATATCACCTGCCGCTTCTCCCATCCCTCTATCTGAAGAAAGCTTCTGTCCCAGAGGCTTTTCATACATGGCATTCTGACGGACACTTTTCTTCTTTACCCTCTGTTTATAAACTTCCTTCTCTGCAAAGTTTCTTCCGGTTCTGCTCCCTCTGTCTGCAATTAGGGTGCTTGACCGGTTCTCCTGCAAGGCACTTCTTCCGCTTTCAAAATGTTCAGATCCTGCCTGCTCTATGGGTGTCTGATTTCCAATTGTCCGCTCTCCTGCTGTCTGCTCCGAAACATCAGCCTCCAAAGTCTCCCCAGTATCTTCATATGCTGCCCGATGCACAGAGATATCAAAACTGTCCCCAGGAGCCTGATAGTCCTGCATTCTCCGGCTTTCTGAAGTAGCACTTTCACCCACTCTGTATCTGTGGTTCCTGCTATGGTGTGAACTTCCGGAGTTCGTAATTCCGTAATTATCATGCCCTGCATCAACCCCTGCCTTTTGCAAAAGGCTGTCAAGATAAGCTTCGTGGTCGTTATACGGCATATTGCCCTGTGATCCGCTATAAGATGAACCGGAATATTCTCCCGACACATCTCCTTGATATCCGTCCTGCGTACTGCCAAAAGAATCGCCCTGATCTCCGTAAACATTGCCTGTACGCTGCCCTTCGGCTACATAGTTCCTGTGTGCCATGGCTGACCCGTGAGCAGCCCCCGCCGTCTCTTTCGCACCTCTTCCAAACTCCACATCACTTCCCGGAGCTGTTTTCTTTTCAAAGGTGATCTCAGCAATACGGCTGCTGATATTTTTGTCCGTCCCCCGGCTCACATTCTGTTCCACGGCACCATTACGGCTCATTTTCTGTAAGACCTTATCCCTGGTCTCAAGCTTCAGATCATCATGCATCTAACCATCCTCTCTTTTCAAAAGGGGCCGTCCCGTGACAGCCCCCGTATCACATATACCATCTTCCATTCCATCATCACTTCCCTCTGCCATATCACGCATCCGCATCTTCCATTTCCCTCGGGTTCGTGGTCATGATCTTATAGAGCTTCGTATCCTTCGGGAACCTGTCCTTGAAAGGGATGATGGTATTTCCGTAAAACAAAAGCCCCTCGCCTGCGTTACTGTTTGTCACGAATGACAACTGGTGGGGACTGATATTGAGCTGCTTTGCCAGGATCTGCCTGTCTCCGCCCGCCTGATTCAGCATCAGGATGAAATCGCTGTTCTCAAAGATGTTCTCGATCTCGCGGCTGGCAAGCAGATCTTTCACGTTCTGCGTGATTCCTGTCGGGATACCTCCCCACTTTCTGAATCTCTTCCATATCTCCACCGAATACGCCGCAGTCTGTTCATCTTTAAGGAGCAGATGGAACTCATCGATAAAGTATCTTGTGCTCTTATGCTCCTGGCGGTTAATGGTGACACGGTTCCACACCTGGTCCTGCACCACCAGCATCCCGATCTTCTTGAGCTGTTTTCCCAGTTCCTTGATGTCAAAACAGATCATGCGGTTATTGATATCAACATTTGTCCTGTGGTTGAACACATTGAGTGAACCCTTGACATAAATCTCTAGCGCTGTTGCGATATGCTTGGCCTCCGGCTCATCCTGCTCCAGGATGCAGTTATAAAGATCCTCCATGATCGGCATCCTCTCCTCCACCGGGTGCTGCAAGTAGTCCTTATACACAAGACGCACGCAACGGTCGATGATTGTCTTCTCCACCGGTTCAAGCCCTGACTTGCTGCCGATAATCAGCTCACAAAGCGAAAGAATAAAATCTGCCTTCAGGTTGACCGGGCTGTCATCCTCCGAATAGTTAAGGTTGATATCCATCGGATTGATGTACTGGTCAGATATTGGCGAGATCTTCACCACCTGACCTTTCAACATATTTACAAGGGGCGAATACTCCCCTTCCGGGTCACAGATGATGATATCGTCCGAGGATATGAGAAAAGCATTGGTCATCTCCCTCTTTGCAGAAAAAGACTTACCGGAACCAGGCGTTCCAAGGATCAGACCATTCGGATTCTTAAGTGCCTTCCTGTCCGCCATGATCATGTTGTTGGAGATGGCATTGATGCCGTAATATAGCGCCTCCCCGCTCTGGAACAGTTCCTCTGTGGTGAATGGCACAAAGATCGCAGTAGCAGAAGTCGTAAGGCCGCGCTTGATATCAATCTGGTTAATGCCGATGGGGAGGCTGCTCATGAGCCCCTGCTCCTGCTGGAAGTCAAGCCTCTTAAGGGAACAGTTATATTTCTGCGCAATCGCCGCTGTCTGGAAGATCAGGTTATCAAGCACCTTTTTCTTTCTCGCGGTATTCATGATGAGCACCGTCACAAGGAACATCCTCTCATTCCTGCTCTGCAGATCTTCAAGGAGCTTCTTTGCCTCACCTCCGTAAGTCACGATATCCGACGGAAGCACGTCCATGTCATAACCGGATCTCACCGCCTTCTTCTGCTCCTCGATCTTCATCTTGTCGATGTCCGTGATCTTCGCCTTGATATTCTTAATGGCCTTTGCCTGATCAATGGACTGGACATGGAGATTCACGATGATGGTGTTGTCCATATCAAGGAAATCCGCCAGCATCTTATCCGAAAGCTCGGGAGCCAGGATCTGCAAAAAGCTCACCGCTCCGTATGTTGCTCCCATCTTAAAGAACTTGCTGCTCCTGAAATCAAAGCTTGTAGGAGCGATGAAATCTCTTGCAGAAAGTCCTGTCCTTGCAATAAGGTCATAGTTGAAAATGAATGGTTCCTGATGCTCCTGGTTCATGGTGTTATAAAGGATCTTAAGCCTCTCATATCCTGAAAGGCTCTTAGCCGATACCCCCATGAGATGGAGGTTATTTACGATATCCGTTTCGATCCTCTCAAGCTTCGGCTTTGCTTCCCTAAGGTCCTTTGCCTCGATACCGAACGTCGCATACTTCATACGGACAAGGCCGTTATTCCCCTTCTCAAGCTGATGCCTTAAAACGCCCTCATACTCCTCACGGACATCATTGAAGCCATCACCCTGATCTGCAATGCTGATGGCTTTTTCCATCTCCTTTACATTCGCATACTGGCTCATGCAGCTGATCTGCAGATGAATGCTGGAATCAAAGTAGTTATAGAAATCGCACCAGTACTCAAAAATCGCTGTCTTATCCTCATTCTGCGCGAGCTGATAATTCGTGTCCCCGAACTGGATGCACTTCGTATAATAGTGATCCGTCACCCTGCATATCCCGTCCTTGAACATTTCCTGAAACGCGATGGTCTGCTGGGCAGTTTTCGGAATGTCAGAGTGCTTAAGCTCTTTTGCCTTCTGCTTTACCAGCCGCTTCTTTTCTTCTCCGGACAGGATAGATGACATCTCGTGCCCTCCCCGGATACGAACTGCTGGTTTCCTTGCGATGGCAGGAGCAGAGCCTTTATCCGTTCCCAGGCTTGCGGGCTGTCTTACGGGAGCCTTCTTTCTTACCGCCCCCTTTGATACCTGCCCTGCGGTAGTCTTCCTCTCCAAGTCTTAGTACCTCCTTTTCGTAAACTTGCCTCTGTAATGCGGCATACATGTTCTCTGTCTTATAAGGCCTTATTCCCGGCCTTAAGATCTTCGCCACGATCACGTTTTTCAGGAGCACCTCAAGAGGCCTCCCGTCCTTTTCGTACATGGCAAAGAAAAAGAAAGGCAGCATCAGAACCACCATGCACACCGCCGATATGGTCTGTCCCAGTGCTCCCCTTGTAAGGAGATAAAACGGGATTCCCACAAGCGCCGCCAGGGCAAAACAGATGCACTGCCTTTTTGTGAGGTTAAGAAGGAACTTCGTCTTAACCCTCGTTAAGTCCTTCGGGACCTGTACATACGCCATATAAACCTCCGTAATAAGTTATTTTCCAATCTGACCTCTTAATGTGCTCCGAAGATCGACTTGCTGACGCCGCTCGTCTTAAACAGCGCAAAGCACAGCACCACGGTATAACCTGCTATCGAAAAAAGCGCCGAATGGATATCAGATGCCACTGTCATGGAGTTTACAAGCACGCAGTAGATACCCACGATCACCATGATGAAAAATCCCTGAAAACCAAGGGCTAAAAGCCCCCGGAGATAATTGTTCCCTACCTGTCCCCACTCCCTGTTGGTAAGGGTCGCAAAGGGGATTGGCGCGATGGATGTATAGATATAGATCTCTATCATCCTGCCTATCAGGATCACGGTTATCAGAATGGATATAATCTTCATGCACATGGATATGACCGCCGTTTCAAGGGCAAGCTGGATAAGCTCCCCTATCTCCATTGCTTCCATGCTGCTCTCTATGGTGCTTATGGTTGATGCAACATCTATGGATGTGTCAGACCCGATCACCCCGGCGGCAGCGCTCACCACATGCTGCCCCACGTCAAAGACTGCCATGGTTATCTCAAAGGTATGTGACACCAGATAAATTGCGATCCCTGACTTGAACACCCACTTAAAGAACATCCAGGTATCTACTTCATGCATGTTGTTGCGCTCCGTTATCATGCTGATAAGCTCATAGCAGAGCACAAAGGTAATGATCAGCCCCGCAATCGGTATGATGACCGTGCCTGAAAGATTCTCGATCATGGAAAATATCCCTGAGTTCCAACCCTCTGGGGTCTGTCCTACCTCCGATGCTATTGTGCCGGTCTTTTCATTTACATCTGTGAACATGGTGGTCAGATTGCTTGTGATAAAAGCTTCGAGCATTTCATGTATCTTCTGCTCTATCTCTTCAAATAGATCAAACAAGTCTGCCTCCTCTTTTCATCTTTGAAACGGGAAAGCCCCAAAAGGAGCTTCCCCACAGTGCCTTTGTCTGTTACAATAGGGATCATCCAAAGAGTCCGGAGAGCAGCGGAACAAGAGTTGTTCCGATAAGGGCGACGCCACCGCCGGCCATGAGCTGCTTCATGCCCTGCGATTTCGCGCCCGGATTGTCGTTGCCATACCCTTCCATGAGGTTCACAACGCCCCAAATTCCGAGCCCTGCGCCAAGGGCCACCACGAGTGTCTGGAGCACATTAACGGCTGAATTGAAGAAAGCCATACGATCATTTGAGCCGAACGTGTGTTCTGTTTTATCTGTTATCCGACAGGCTGTCCGACTCATCCTCCTTTTTTGTTTTCCTGCCGGATAAAGCGCGGTGAACTATTCACCACTTAAGTTTTTTTGTTGATACCGGAAACAAAAAAAGCCGCTGAACTGTTGTAATACCAGTACCAGCGGCTTCATAAATGTTTCCTTTTTCCATATTCAGTTTTCGTCGAGAGTCTCTGCAGCATCTTCCTCCGTGAGGCTGATCTCAGTGACTTCCACCTGCTCTTTCTTTCTGAGCCGGAGCCTGTGACTTACATAGGCTTCAATGTCAAAGGCAAGTCTTTCGTCACTGTCAGAGAGCTCTCTATAGCGTTTATGCTTCGTGATATCATATTTGTCCGAAAAGAATGGCCTTACGCCGCGGAGCTGCAGGATGCATTTCCCGCCGTCCATGACCGCCAGTTCATCCCTCGTCATGAGTTCCTTGCCTGTCTTCTGATAATTGGTTCCGTAACTGGGTGAATTCCCACGTGTATCGGACGTGTTATACAGGTCAATGGTCTCTTTACCGAGCATTTCGGACATTTCTTTAAGGGTGGTAGGCTCTTTACCGCCCAGGAATAAGGTTGTGTCGCAGTTCCCTGAAATGGTGTCAGCGTTGTCCTTGTAGATGGACTTTAGCTGGCTCTGCGACTGCAAAATGATGGAAGCCGATATCTCACGGCTTCGTATGGTAGCAATGAGCTTGTCAAAATTCGGTATCTGACCGATATTTGCAAACTCATCAGCAAGGAACCTCACGTGTACAGGGAGCCTTCCTTTGTACTTGTCATCCGCCAGCTCGCACAGCAGGTTAAACAACTGGCTGTACATGATGCTGACGATAAAGTTGAATGTGGCATCCGTATCTGAAATGATGATAAAGAGCGCCGTCTTCTTTTCACCGATGCTCTCAAGGTCCATCTCGTCATAATCCGTAAGGTCCCTCAGTTCCTTGATGTCAAATGGCGCGAGCCTCGCGCCGCAGCTCACAAGTATGGATTTAACGGTCTTGCCGGCACTTAATTTATATTTTTTATATTGCCGCACCGCAAAGTGGTCAGGGTTCTCCGCCTCAAGGTCGTCAAACATCAGATCCACCGCATTTTTAAACGATTCGTCCTCTTCGCGAACCTCACTGGCATTGATCATGTCAAGAAGCATGGAGAAGTTCTGCTCCTCCTCCGGCGCTTCATACCAGATATAGCCGATGTAAGCCTGATACAGAAGCTTTTCGCTCTTCACCCAGAAATCTTCGGCGGCTTTCTCGCCCTCACCCTTGGTGTTTGCGACCAGCGTGTTCACAAGCTTTAAGATATCTTTCTCGCACTTGATGTAGCGGAAAGGGTTATAGTGCTGGCTCTTCTTAAAATTGATGGTATTTAATACCTTGATGGCATAGCCGCCCTTCTGGAGCATCCGGCCTGTCTCGACCAGGACCTGCCCTTTCGGATCCGTGACCACGTATGACGAATGCATCTGCATGAGCTGCGGTTTTACAAAAAATCTCGTCTTGCCGCTTCCCGAACCGCCTATGATGATGCAGTTCTTATTCCTGGCGAATTTTGGGTTCTTCGGACGGCTGCTCATGGTAAGCCTCTCTGTCTGTGTGAGAAGGATGTTATTATCCTCATCCTCCGTATCCACAAAAGGCTTTATGTCTTCAGCATTCCCCCACCTTGCGGAACCGTACTCAACGCCGTGCCTGTATTTCTTCGCGTTCTTTGCCCTGTAGGTGATCACCCCCTTTAAAAGAAGCGCTCCGGCAATGCCCACCGCTATATCAACCGGATGAAAGCTCGGAAAGATATGTGTAAATGCTGCCCCGGCATGGATCACCGAAAATGTGATTTTTTCTCCAGCCTCATCTCCCGGTGACATCCGAAAGAGCCAGGCAAACTTATCCGCCACATACCACAAAATGAAGTAGGGGATGTTCAGGATCAGAATCTTCTTTATATCTTTTCCCTTCATATCCGGCAGGTGCTTTTTCAAAAACAAAAGAGCAGCGCCGGTCTTTTTACCTTTACTGCTCATCGCTCCTGCCCCCTTGTCTTTGTTCTCTGGCGGTTCTTATCATGCTCTGCACCGATAGTTCTTGCCTTATCAAGCGCCCTCTTAAGGAGCTTCCTGATGGACGGCTTCTTGGACTTAACGACTGACAGCGTTGAGTATTCCTTGAAAGCCGCAGTCATCACATCCACATCCCTCGCCTTGAAAAATACGACGTACCTCGGCTTGTCCGAGGCCATATCTTTTTTCAGCGCAAAGTCAATATTGTACTTATTCGCAACACGTTCAAAGGACTTGATGTTCCCATCCGTGACCTCGATATTGGTAAGCCCCTGGTTCTGCTTCATAAGCTCCCCGACGGTCTGCTTTCCATGCTTTCCGTAAAGCTTCTTATGCTGCTTTTCCTGCCGCTTCACATTCTTTTTCTGCTCCATGTCCCTTAAGTACTTCCGCATGGCGGCTTTTAACAGATCAGCGGTCAGGTGGACACCTTTCTTACTGATATTTATCACGAGGGCAACCGTCTTTGAATTGATCTCGTCCTGCAATCCTTCTCCCTCCTTTCCGTAAAATCGCTGCTCTCCAGGGCGGATACGTCCTCTCATAGAGCCAGGTGGTCATATGGTTCATGGCATCACCCCTTTCTTCAGTTTCCATCCTGTATGAAAAGCTCCCGGCAGGAACGGATCCTCCTGTTCGCATCAGTTTTCCTGTGGCTGCCTCCGGTGAAACGCACCAGGACGCACATGGACAGCACCCTGTCATAGATCCTCTGGTGAGCCGTATCCGGCGGGTTCTTTAAGGTATTCAGTGACAGGTTTGTGGTCACTATCAGCGGAAGGTTTGACTTGTAGCGCTCATCCACAATGTTATAGACCTGCTCCAAGGCATACTCCGTATTCCTCTCAATCCCCAGATCATCAATGATCAGAAGGGAATAGCTCATCATGGATGAGATAAAAGCATTCTTATCATCGCCGTACATGCCGCTTAAGCTGTTTAAGATCTTGGCAAAATTCGTCATAAGTACGGATACTCCCTCTTCGATCAGGGCATTGGCAATGCAGGCAGCGTAAAAGGTCTTGCCGCAGCCAACATCTCCCCAAAGGAGCAGGCCGTCATTATTCCTCTTTCGCTCCTCCCAGGTCTCAACATACCTTTTGGCGGATGCGATCTGAGGAAGGCTCCCGTCATCCTTATCAAAGGTCGCATTCATGAGTGCCTTGTCATGGATGCAGGTGGCTTTCCTACGTTTTATCTCTTCAATCCTCTCCCTGCGCTGCCGCTCCTTTTCCTCTGCCTCAAGTACTGCCCTCTCACATTCGCAGACGACCGGAACTATAAACTCCTTTTCAAGAAAAGCACCCCGGAATTGTTTCCTTCCGTGGCACTTTCCACACCGGAGCAGACCGTCCTCGCCAACATAATCACCAGGACTTCCCTCAGCCTTCATTTTTGCCGCCATATCCATCACGGCAGTTTTAGCAATCTCGCCTATCTCATTCAATAGCTCTCACCTTCCTTACAGCTGTAATCCTCAAAGCCTGTCCTGCTCCTGTTTTTGTCTGCCTTCTCCCTGTCACGCCTTGCCCAGGAGAGGATCGTCAGATAATGGCTCTTGTACTCCTTCCCGGTATTAGCCATATACTCGGATAAACGTTCAATCCGCTCAGGCCATTCCGTTGGGAACTGTCTTTGGAGAGACAAATACTCATCCTCCGAGAGGACCACGTTTTTATACAGACCGCAGGGACCACGTATACTCTTTTGTCCTTCTTTATTTTGTTTTTCAGTATTTATTCTATTAGTATTTATTTGTGCAGGCTTTTCCGTATACGGCTGACCCGCATCCGGTTTTACCGTATCCGGAAAATCCGTAACCGGCAAAGCCGCAATCGGAGAATCCGGCTCCCGCCCCTTAGGACGCTCGAAGATCACATATTCCGTGTCCACAAACTTTCCCTTTTCGCTGCGTATCTGCCGCCTCATAAGATAACCAAAAGCCTCAAGTTCTTTAAGCGCCGCGCCTATCCCGTCCCTGCTTTCCTTACAGATGGCAGAAAGACCGCTGATACTATAGTTCCAGTCATCAGGAAGGCTCAGTATAAGCGACAAAAGGCCTTTTGCTTTAAGGCTCATCTTCTTCTCCCGAAGATGGAAGTTGCTCATGGTGGTATAATCCCGGCTCTTCTCAACCCTGAATACTGCCATGGCTGCAGTCCTTTCTGAATTCTTCATCACGGAATGTCATAAATCCCTTTATCCCGGGGCACTCCGTAAAGCGGCAGAAGCGGTATTCCCATTCAGGCTCATGATAACGGCAGCCTTCACAGATACTGTCAACCGGATAATCCTTAGTAAGCTCTTCCGGCTGCATAAGGTTCTCAAAAAAGCAGAAAGAGCGCGCTTTTATTCCCTGTCCTTCCATTTATCGTCCGCTCCTTCCTGTATCTTCTTGAGGCAGTAGCCGATGCATGGCGAAACCCTTCCATAAGGACATCCGCCGCATTTACTCTGCTTCTTTTTTTCAGGCTCATCCGGAAGCCTGTAATAGCACTCTGTTTCGCCGCCCAGCTCACAGCCCTTGTTACGTCCCTGCCAAAAGTAGCAGAACTTGCAGGACTTAGGGCGGTCCTCTGCAAAGCGCATCTTTTCGGTATCACTCATGCCATTTCGTGCCTCCTTTTCATAACGAAACTCCTGCAGTTTTTGCCCTGTCAGGTTTAAGCCCCGGTTCAGACTTGGAAACAGTGACATCCTGCTTTTTCTCATCCAGCTTCTGTCGGATGGAGTCCTTTGATCTAGTCTTATAAAACTCCACCATCCCCTTAAGTTCCCTGTTGGTGACCTTTGTCTTCTTGTTCTCCCAGAGTTTCTTCCCGTCAGCATCCTCTCCGATGCACTCGCTCCTCTGGATGGTCGTATGCCCCTCCGCAGGAAGTTTGATCCACATGCCCTTCCCGAACTTGTCTTCATGCACCGCATTGTGCTTTGCCACAAAGGTAGCCCAGGGCCTGTGGTCATTCGGATCAGAATTCGGGATCAGGATGCTGGTATATTCCTTCCCGTCCTTGCCATGAAATGTATCACCAACACAGCCCTTCCCGAACTTGATGGTGATCTCTTCAATCTGCCGCTGTTCCTTTGTTTCCGTACTTCCGGCACCAGTAGTACTTACACTGTCCATAGAATATCTCCCTTCTTTTAAGAATATTTCTCAGCTTATCCGCTGATGAAACATCAAAGATTAACAGATAGCCCCTATAGCTTTGGTATTTCATCAATGGATAAAATGAAAAACGGCGGAGCCAAACAATCCGACTCCGCCGCAATATAAATCATTTTAAATTTACGAAAGTCCGTTAATTTCCTACAACATAGCTGCCCTGCCCGGCTAAGGCTCATCACAGGCCGTTCTATTCTCCTGCCTTCGTATCATATGGGGATCGGGTCAATGCCCAAAGGCGATCAGGCTCCGCCACAGAACCTGTTCTGCATCTCCGCTTGTCGCTCCGTAAAACACTTAGTAGTTATACCCATTTACATCATGGCGCCAGAATGCGTGTCGCTCCTCCCACATGGAAGCTGCTGCTATGCTGATATTCAGTTGTCAAGGTGCATAGGGAGTTTTCACTCCCTTACACCCATCCAACTTTTTCCGGCGCAACGGACAAGTAATAATTTCAATTATTTTTTGCCTGCCTCTGAAGACGGTTACTTACATATCTTGCAAGGCAGTCCTCCAGGGACTCATCGCCTGAGAAAGATACCGATACCGTGTATTCGCCTTCTTTATACTCATAGGTATTACCGGCAGTATCACAGGGATTACTTTTTTCTTCCATGACCATTATCTCCCTCAGCTTCAGACTTCATTTTTGCCAGTGCCAAACGTATACCGTCAGATACAGCCTGTTTTGACACACCAAGGTCATCGCCGATTTCCTTCATCTGCTCTTCTTCAAAGAAATGACGGCGGACATATTCCTTCTGTCTGTCGGTAAGGCAGCCGATCAGGCTCTTGGCAAACATCTTATCCACAGCCTTCGCCATCTGATCCTCTGTATCAGCCATAACGCCCCAGTCCTCAGCTTCCTGGCTGTAAGAAACCTTCTTTCTGCCGTAGAGGACATCCGTGTTCTTGTTGATTCTGTCCTCACCTTCCATGATGAGACGCACCATGCAGTCCATATCCTCAAGTTCTCCTGCGGAAATAGTCTTTCTCTCTCCAACAAACTCAAAGGTGTAATCCTCTGTTACATCTCCTACGGAAAAGACTGTCACATGCCTGCCTACTCTGTAGGTGACGAAGCCGTTCTTGTAGACACAGACCTCCGAGCCATCACTTGCGATGTGTCTGAGGACCACTTCCTCCCCTGACTCTCTCAAAGCCTTTGCTGTAGGGAGATTTGCCTCTGCTGCTACATTAACAAGATTGATGAGTTCCTTAATTGTCATAATGACCACCTTTCTGCCTCTCTGGGCTGCGGGTGGTCATAAGACACGTTAATAAGCCCTGTGACTCACCCGTTTTTTTTTGACGGGAGCCAGGGCTCCAAAGCTGAAAAATCTGTTTTCAGTGAAGTGATCTTTCTCCCTCACACATCCAACGTTGGAAACGTGTGGGGACAAGTATTCACTCCGAAAATTTTTCATTTTGTTTTTTAGTTTTTACTTCATACCTATATATAAGGTTTTTATGTAAAACTCCTTTTTACTATCACCTCCTAAAAAGCCTTTATATTGCCTAATATCCATTTGGATATGGTCTTGTCTTCTTTTGTCTTACAATCGAAAGATTCCATATTTAAATATGTCAGAACCAAATCGCAGAAAAAGTCTCTGTATACGCAAAAAGCCGGGGACATTACCATTTCCACATTTTCATGTGAACTGGTAACATCCCCGGCCATTTGGTAACTCGCTATACGGTTCCGTTGCTCGGTGGCATGCTTACTATCTTCTTTCTACACTCTGTTATCTGATCTAAAAAATCTTGCAGGACAATCCTCTTGAATACATGCCCTTCTTTAATTTCAAGAATTTCTTTTCCATCCTCATCACAGATATAATCCATAATACGCGGCTTTACCCTTTGGTTACTATTTCTATCCCGAATGCTCAGCCTCATTTTACATCACTCCCTTCCTGATTCATTTATAAAGAATCCATCCAAAAGCTCATCACTTGCTTTTCTGAAATATATCCTCTATTTTTTGTCCGACTTTTTTCTCTACATATTCCCTGATGACAGGTTCCTTTATAAGGAAATTATATGCAACTGTATCCCTCTGCTCATACTCTCTTCTTATAGGATCCCCCGGTTCCCCATAAAGATCTCCTAAAGAAATGTCTCTCAAATTGTCAGAATTTATACCCAGGATTTCTGTCAAGTCAGAACAATAAATAGCGGCTTCTGTCGCCGTCCTTATCACTTCTCTTAATAAAAAATCCGCCAACCTTTCAGTGAACAGTAGTTGATATGTATACAAATACGGTTCCAGATTTAACCCGACCGCGTCCACCAACTCATGGCAATACCGAATTTTCCTTCTAAATGATAATTGAAAAATCATATCGAGGAAATTTACCCCTCTCTGAATAATGTCTTCAGTCATCTTGGTTTCATCAATATCTTCCAAAACATCCTGAATCATGTCATGGATATCCGCCTCAGACGGGATGCTCTTTTTCTTACTAAAAGAATATGCCGCACCTTTTTGAGAGATGAGCTGCTTCAATATAGCTTCAACGTAAACAGCCTCCTGCTCGTCAAAGTACATATTCCCGTTATCATCTTTTAACTGGTCAGCGTTACCCCCACCAGCTTCAATAAAACGCATAAACGATCTTCGTGCTTTGCGTGTTATGCTATCAACATCTTTGTCAGGAAATAATACTGACATATTCTCTGCAATTTTCGATAATGAAATCATTTGTATGTTCCTCCGTTTTCATTTTTATCATTTATATCCTATTGTCTTGCTTCTGTCACGGACACTTTTTTTATAAAAAAATGTCCGCAGGTACTCGACCCTCATTTATGCCATACAAAAATATGCACTAAATAAAACAAAAACACTTTTATGATATATACGCAAATAGCCTGAGATATCACCATGTACACACTATCATGTGATCTGGTAACATCCCCGGCTATTTGGTAACTCGTTATACGGTTCCGTTGCTCGGTGGTATGCTAATCGTTCTTCTTCCTATATTCATTTAGCTGATCCATAAAGTCCTGAAGGATTATTGTCTTATATACTCGCCCTTCCTTGAATTCTAAGATCTCTTTCCCGCTCTCATCACGAACATAGTCCATAATACGCGGCTTAATTTTCTGCTTGCTGCTTCTATCGCGAATGCTTAACCTCAAATATCATCACTCCCTTCTGTATACATCATGTTAAAAATGTCATATTGCAGATATTCATCATCTCTGTCATCTGATTTCTTTGGTTCCTCCGGTTTACATGGAAATAATGTCTCGTCCTCATCTCCTTCATATGTAGGTAATGTCCATTCTCTAGTAACATATCCCTGTTCTGAATCCACAAGGATAAGTGATATCTTATCCTTTATCCGTGTGCCATCTAACCGTTTCTTAATCCTATCAATGCAATCATCAAATACATCTTCACGATTTAATACAATTGACCATTTTTTTATATTTGTCCCACAGTAAAACTCTGACATTATTGCACTTATCTGCTCAAGCATTCTCATAGCAACAAAATGACTATCTGTATTTATGCTGCGGGTTCCTTCAATCTTTTCTCTGACATATCTTACCGAAAAAGCCCACAAATCATCATGTTCTTCAATATTAGTTTTTATTACAAAATCAACTGCAATTCTCCCAAAACTTTTTCTATTATATTTGGAACCATCAACCCTCATTACCATCTTATTAGCTCTGTACAGATCTTTACTTACAATTGCTTCCGCATCCTGTTCAAACTTTCGAGCCTGCATCATGTAACTTCTTCTTTCATCTTCTCTAAGCCCGTTAGCTCTTACAAGATCTTCTATTGTCACCCCACAATCCGGATTCATATGTTCCGCCAGCTTTGCTAAAAGCTCATTGCTTACGCTCGAGACCTCTTGTTTAGATATTCGCGTAAGTGTAGATGCTGCTACACCTATATCTTTTGCGTATTGGTTATAACTCCGTCCCGGACCTTTCATTCGTTCAAGAAGCTCCGACATTTTTTCCATATCAGCTTCCCCTACACGCATACAAGCATTAATTCTTTCCAAGTATGCCATCATACGTTTTTCCCTCCTGTCTTCCAATTCCGTCTTATCTATATTCTCTATTATTATTTCTTCATGACTATTTGCATTCTTGTTCATATTCTTTTACCGTTTTGCGTATCAATTGCATGAATCAACTTTTTCATAGCATAATAATATAACAACGCAAAATCTTTGTCAAGTATTACGCAAATAATTTTTACTTTGTGCAAAACTCGCGCAAAACATTTCTGATAAAAAAACCGGAGTCGTTTGCAACAAACTCAAATAAGCTTGCTGAAAACATACTCCGGTCTTGCTCGTCATGCGGCTAAAACTCATAAGTAAGGAGAAATCGTCTTTTTTGTTCTTCCGACTGACTATTGTTTATGTCAGCCTGGTATTGAACAGATTACTGTATTTATTCGTTCTCATATTCAATTTTCTTAACCTTCGCACCTGTGATACACTCCACCACTTGTTCCGGCGTCATATCGTCGGTTCGCTTTGCAGCCTTATAATGTATCCCAGGGCTTCCGTTAATCATGATTCGCTTTCCAAGAAAGGCTCCTTTTGGTGTGATAATGTCACTAAGTTCTCTTACTTTATGCCCCATACGATAACCTCCAATCTTAAAAAGGTAACTTCTTCACTATTTCCATACTTGATGATTCATCGTATCCTATATCTTGCATAAGGGTATATTCTGCTATTTTCCTTAATCCGCCGACATATCTTGTCAATACCATATCGTCACGATTGTATACCTTAATATTTATCAGCGAATCTATAACAAGTTTTAGTTTTTTTAGACCTGCCTCTTCATCTGAAGTTCCAACATACATCCAGGATCTGTCTGAAGCATTGATCTGCGAATCTCGTAAAGCCTTTCTATACGGGATTGGCATCCTGCCATTATCAGTGCCTTCCACGTACTCATACACAGTGTCTGCATTAACAGATTCTTCCACAAGCATAGTTCTTGCCGGAGTCTCTTCCCATGGATGCGTTCCTACTCCTATCCCTCTATCACTTGAAACCGACTTACTGATAATACGATATACATATCGTATTATTGTCTGTTTCCATTCTTCCGGGGTATTATTATCATCAAATTTTGAAAAATATGTATCCAGAAGCTTAACCTCACGAGCATATGCTCTATGAAGGTTATTTCTCAGCCTATATCCATCATTGGTCATAACGCGTTCATGTTTCTCGCTTCTGAATTTGCTTTGTGTATATTCTTCTTTACCTTCAGAAAGCTCATGTATAGGTATTTCTTCCAAAAGCTTTATGACAAATTTCTTTGCTTTATCTCCCTGTTCAGATAATACATTCTTAAAATCATTCTTCGCTTTTTCTTCCGCTTTCTCAGTATTAAAAGCATTGATCATCCTATCTTTCATAGTTTCAAGGAATAATTCCTGCGCAAGTGGAATATCCTCATCCATTGTAGGAAACATTACAGTATTTTTGGAAGGATTCAATATTTCTGCCGTTGTGTTTATGATAGCCCCTTTTAAAGATGCAAAGATGTCCTCAAATTCTTTCATATCCTTACGGGCTTCTTCTGTTTTTTCCTCATATTTCTTCTTTGAAGTAATTACAGCTTCCTTTTTATACATGAAAACTACTTCCGCATTTGCCGCATATGGTCTTACTTCTTCAACAATGCGCTTTAATGTCTGAGCTTCTTCAGTATCATCAGGTTTTAAAGCAATGATATACATATTTGCCTTGGATAATTTTGTAGCATCAACACTGCCCGATACTCCTGGAGTATCCACTACTTCAAGTCTTCTGAGCTGGCACTCCCTCATGACATTTCTTAAATACGCATTAGGATGCAAGTATACTTCCAAGTAGGTATTACTATCTTTTCTACCCGGATATTTCTTTTCAAAAGACTTTATCCTTCTTACGAGATCTTCTATCTTTTTGATAGTTATTTCTATATCTTCTGATTCATCACTATCTGTAAACGTTTTTTTCTCGTCTACATAATGAGATATTTCGTTCTTTAACTGCTTAAGCTCTTCGTTATCTCCTTCTGCTTCATATATAGTATTGAAGTCAGAATGAAACTCGAAGAACTCATTAAACTCGGCGTCAACGAACATATTATGAACGGGACAAGCCGTCTTCGTTGAACCGCCTGAACAAAAGACTTTAGAGTAAAGCTTTCCATTTTCGCATAAAATAGATATAAAGAAAGACTTTCCAAGCCTCGCCCTACCCATTATAACAATCTTTCCGGTCTTTCCCTGGGTATTAGGCAATACTAAAATGTTATAGCCCCTGTCCTTAAGATACTCGGCGACCTCAACCGACTTCCACAATGGGCTTGCTGCATTTTTAATATACGGTTTAGGAGCCTTCTCATCACGTGAAAACCAGTTAGAAACAGTATTTTTTGCTTGTCCGACCGCATCTGCAACCTCAGCCAAACCTACATATTCACTCTTTATGACCATAACAACCCCCTGTGAACGTTTAACTATTATGTGTGTATATCATACACACATATGTGATTAATGTCAACCCTCAGGTCAATGATCCGGGTTAATAGTCCAATACGTGACATTCAAACCGTGTCATTCAACCAAGTATGTCAATTAAAATAGAGACTTATCTGTGATCAGCCCCCACTTTAAGAACATTGCATACAAGTAGCTGGATCCAAAAGTTCCTAACTTCTTCGAACCGGAAACGCATCCCTCTACTTGTTGAATCTTCAATCCCGCCTCGAGCGCCCGTTCCACAGAACTTTTGGTTACTGACTTTCCCTGCGTTCTTGTACTAAATAATATCTCATCCGTAGACTTACCGGTTCGTTCTGACACCTTAAGTTCATATGTGAATCCAACCGCTCCGCTATGATCTTTTCCTCGTCCGGAAGTCTTAAATCTTTGTCTCTGGTAAAGCGTTATGACCTTCCATAACGCTATTCTCCAGTCGCCATTGTTTTGAATTATACTTTTTAACTCTCTTAAAGCTTTTTTTCGTTCTCGATATCTTGCGGCCCTGTCGGCATTAACGGATCTATCATCAAGGTTATATGCTGTAATCTTATATGGAATATATCCATATACTGCCGATGCTGTTATACCAAGAATAGCCGCTATATCTTCTACACTTTTACCTGCGGCCAGGCTTCGTTCCACATCCTCTGAGGTTTCATTACTATATACCCCTGCCGTGATCAACGCTTTCCGTACTTTCATGTTGGAAAGTCCGAGTGACTTTGCTGTCTTATTAATAGATCCAGTGTGGTCATATTCACTTACTATTTCCTCTAACAACTGTTTTTGGATCGTCTCTATATCTAAATTAGGTTTTAGTTTTTTACGCATTTTACATTACTGTTTATTCTTATTAAATATTATAAATCGACTCGCCACATAATTAAGAATAATCACAATTACATTACTTATTATTTTCCAAATCATCGAATTCCAAGTCATAACATCCACGGCGATAAACATTATTGCAACATCTAAAAATCCAGTAATCAATCTCGAGCAAAAAAAGGTAGGTATTTCATGCGCTAATATTTTCCAGTCAAAACTGACACTATCAAATACCCACATCTTATTTGTAATGAACGCAAACGCAACAGCTATAATCCATGCAATCATGGTTGAGCTCACATTAGCCATTCCTATCAGATTATAGGTTAAGTAGTACACTGCAATATTTACCGCAGTTGTCAGAACGCCAAAAACGGCATACATTACAAAGCTTTTGTATTTTAGAACATTCTTTTTAATTTCAGAAATCATTTATCTCCTTTTCATGACACAATTTTCCACGTCATAAAAAATCTGCCTTGATGGTTATCTTTCCTTCCCTAACAGCTAACATTGAGAATCTGTGCTTTACCATGCAGTTTCATATCCACACTATTTGCTGGTACGAAAATGCAATCTCCCTTAAAGAAATTGAGACTAAATGAAGCACCAAACAAAGTCCCACACCCATCAACAACAAGTAATGCATGGAAACTGTTTTCTCCTGTTCTAAATTCCGGGAGTTGCCTAGCTTCTGTATTTAACAATAGTCTTTCAACTTGAAAGTATTTACACCTTGTCAGTAATTCGCTTGCACATCCGTTTCTGTATCTTAACACTCTCATAGGTTGTCTTGGCGTACAAGATGATTTTAGGTTTGCTACCTCAAGTGCCTTATCAATGTGAAGAGGTCTCAAATTACCATCTTTATCCCGTCTGTTATAATCATAAAGCCTATATGTTAAGTTGCTACTCTCCTGTATCTCCGCAATTAGAGCTCCGGCTCCTATTGCATGAATAGTTCCAGCTTCAATATAGAAAAGATCGTTTTTATGTATCTCCACATGATTAAGTAATTTCTCAATATTGTCAGCCTTTATGGCCTCTCTAACCTCACGCGCTTCTACATCACGATTGAATCCATAGACCAAAGACGACTTATGTTTGGCATCCAACACATACCACATCTCGGTCTTCCCACGAGAACCATTTTCATATATACGTGCATATTCATCATTAGGATGAACTTGTACACTTAAATCTTTCTTTGCGTCAATAAGCTTTATTAGTATTGGAAGCTCTGCCTTTCCACCTGTTATCTGAAACGGATGCGAACCCACATATTCCGGATGAGAACTTAATATCTCAGAAAGTGTCTCTCCTGATTCTGTATAACTTGATCCATCGGGATGAGTCGAACAAACCCAAGCCTCTGCAAACGGACTAATATCCATATTCAAGTTGAAGTCATCATTTAGTCTCGATCCTCCCCAAAGGTAATCTTTTGAAGATGGTCTCAAAAGAAATGGTAGAGTCTGTATGTAATTGTCCAAAATATCACCTTTCTAGTCTAAACACCAAAATCATAATTCATATTTCTTCTTATCAGCTACATTGATTTCAAATCCAAGTTGCACCTCAATTAGTTGCAGGCCATCATCACCGGCAATTACTGTATGCTTGCATCCTGCACTCATAGCGATAACATCGCCAACCCTGATTGGCTGTTCCATACCATCAACTATTGTCTTACCTGATCCATGTATTACATTCCAAATCTCATCTCGATTTTGATGACTATGGTAGTTCATCTTGTGACCAGGATTTAATGTGACCTTCACGGTCATACTACCTTCTTCTACATCTAGGACTCTATAGCTCCCCCATGACTTTTCCGCAAACATTATTTGCTGATCTATGTCATCCACAAACGGTTTGATATAAGAACTCTGCTCCTTATCAGATACCAGTATTCCCTCGGGACTTGCAGAAATAACAACATCATGTAGTCCCATTGCCAGAATCGGGATACCAAGTTCATTTACAATGTGAACTCCCTCGCACTTATCATTCATCCGGCCATCTCCGATAATCGGATCTTCCATCGCTTCCGTTAATGTGTTCCAGGTTCCAAGATCCTTCCACAAACCGTTATAGTTCAAGACATCAATTGACTTCTCTGCCTCTACAACAGCGTAATCAAATGAGATCTTCTTCAGATCAGCATAGTTGTTAAACAATTCATCATAATCAGCAGATCCCAACAGTTCTTTTGCTTTATCAAGTACATATGAGAGCTTGTATGCAAAAACTCCGCCATTCCAGAGCGCACCCTGATCTATATACTCCTTCGCTTTTACAGCATCAGGCTTCTCCGTGAATGCCCAGGACTTTTCGCCATTCTCATTCACAGGTTTAATATATCCATACTTTTCACTTGGGTATGTCGGCTGGATACCCATAAGTACCAAGTTCTTGCTGCCAGTCCCTGCCGCTTTATAAAGCTCATTTACACACTCAAAATATGCATCATCAACATAAGGGTCTACGGGGCATACAACAACAGCTTCATTCTCCGACACATTCATCCTGTCATGAAGATATGCAGTAGCGAGAGCAATTGCAGCAAATGTATCTCTTCTACAAGGCTCTACAGAAATTCCAACATTCTCCCCCAACTGATTATGAATAGCAGACACCTGAGACTTGGAAGTAGCGATAGTCACAGTAGCATCAGGATCTACATTCTTAATCTGACCATAGATGCGCTGAACCATAGATTCAAATTCGCCATCTTCTCTCTTGAAAATCTTTATGAACTGTTTCGATCGTATATCATTTGATAAAGGCCATAAACGCTTGCCTGATCCCCCGGATAATAAAATTATATTCACAAATTCACCATACTTTCTACTTTTTATCTCTCAGCCCTCATAGGATTATTCAGAAAATCCTCATAAGCTAATCGTATTCCATCTTCAAGTTCAGTCTTATATGTCCATCCAAGCTTTGTAGCCTTACTAACATCAAGAAGCTTCCTCGGCGTACCATTTGGCTTACTCGGATCCCATTCTATCTTTCCGGTATATCCAACAACTTTTGCCACGAGTTCAGTAAGTTGCTTTATGGTAAGTTCCTTACCCGTCCCGGCATTTACCGTCTCATCCCCACTGTAATTATTCATCAAGAACACGCAGAGATTTGCCAGATCATCAACATATAGGAATTCTCTTAATGGGCTTCCATCACCCCAGCAGGTAACGGTATCCAATCCCGATTCCTTTGCCTCGTGGAATCTCCTTATCAGGGCAGGTAATACATGGCTATGCTCCGGATGATAGTTATCATTAGGACCATATAGGTTTGTGGGCATAATTGAAATATAATCTGTGCCATATTGACCATTCAAATACTCACAATACTTAAGCCCACTGATCTTTGCCAATGCATAAGCTTCATTGGTCTCTTCAAGGCTGCTTGTCAACAGACAGGATTCCGGCATAGGCTGCGGAGCCATGCGTGGATAGATACAGCTGCTTCCCAAAAACTCCAATTTCTTGCATCCATTTTTCCAGGCACTATGTATCACATTCATTTCCAGAATCATGTTGTCGTACATAAAATCAGCCTTAGCTGTGGCATTTCCCATGATACCGCCGACCTTTGCCGCTGCAAGAAATACATACTCCGGCTTCTCTTCTTCGAAAAATTTTTCAACCTGATCTTGTCTGGTTAAATCCAGTTCTTTGTGAGTGCGAAAAACAAGGTTATGATAACCTTGTTTTTCCAGCTCTCTTACAATAGCAGAGCCAACCATCCCGCGATGACCTGCTACATATATTTTTGCATCTTTTTCCATCATATTTTTATCTTCCCTCTGTCAATATAAAAAAAGTAAATGTCTTACTTCACGACGCCCTTCTCAAGATACTCAGCCAGGTTCGTCCTGATATGCTCCTCGGCACGCTCAACGGCAACCTTCTCCATGTCATGCTTGACCATAATGGCAACGAGCTCCTCAAAGCTTGTCTTTGTAGGATTCCAGCCAAGCTCCTTCTTAGCCTTAGTAGGATCTCCCCAAAGATTTACAACATCTGTGGGTCTGTAAAAATCAGGACTTACCTCAACAAGCACTTTTCCTGTAGCCTTATCAATACCCTTCTCATCGATATCCTTACCCTGCCACTCAAGTTCTATACCGGCATTGTGAAATGCAAGTGTTGCAAATTCTCTTACAGAATGCTGCTCACCTGTAGCGATAACAAAATCCTCAGGCTTATCATTCTGAAGGATGAGCCACATACATTCAACATAGTCTTTGGCATAGCCCCAGTCTCTGAGTGAATCGAGATTGCCGAGATAGAGCTTATCCTGCTTGCCCTGTGCGATACGTGCAGCAGCAAGTGTTATCTTTCTAGTTACAAAGGTCTCTCCTCTGCGTTCAGATTCATGGTTGAAGAGAATACCGGAGCAGCAGAACATGTTATAAGCCTCTCTGTATTCCTTCACAATCCAGAAACCATACTGCTTGGCTACAGCATATGGGCTGTAAGGGTGGAAGGGAGTGTTCTCATTCTGAGGAACCTCCTCAACTTTACCATATAATTCAGAAGTAGAAGCCTGATAGATACGGCAGGTGTCAGTCAGACCGCAGAGACGAACTGCTTCCAGTACCCTTAGGACACCTGTAGCATCGACATCAGCTGTAAATTCAGGTGAATCGAAAGAAACCTGAACATGGCTCTGAGCCGCGAGATTATATATCTCATCCGGGCGCACAAGACTTACAACCTGCATAATACTCATGGAATCACCAAGATCACCATAATGCAGATGGAAATTCGGTACACCTTCAAGATGTGCAATTCTCTCTCTGTAATCCACAGATGATCTTCTCATCACGCCATGAACCTCATATCCCTTTTCCAAAAGAAGTTCTGCAAGGTATGATCCATCCTGACCTGTCACACCTGTAATTAGTGCTTTTTTCATAATTATCTTGTCTCCATTTCTATAATCATTTATTGAATCATATTGCAAAAAATAATTGTACCCATCTTTCCTTAAGATACACAAAAAACTACTAACAGTTATCAAGAGCCCTTTCTACTGTATCTACAACCTTAGAACGCAGATATTTATTTCTCCTGATCTCGCTGTAAAGATTCAAATACCGCTCACTGCCAACAGCTGAAAAATCGTAATTTCCTAATTCTGATATATCCTTATACCCAACCCCCGGAATCCCCGAGAATTCAAGGATTTCCTTATGTGATATGGGGATAGTATCGCAGAACAAGCTTTCCTGGATCACTCCTGAAGTTCTGTTCTTATAGAATTCGGCATCATACGGAATCAGGCAGTATCTGCTAGAACCAAGCAATTCGTAATATTCAATACTATCTACATACCGATCTTCTATCTTAATGTTGTCTCCTTTTATAGCTATGAGATCCTCGTACATCCCTTTATCCGCAAACTGGCCTGCAATATAAAGGGGATATCCATTTTTAGAAAAAGTCTCTACAGATTCCCTTAACTTTTTCTTCTCATTCATTGTTCCAAGGCACACCGCACGTTCAATCTTATGTGCAGTCCTGAAACCATCATATTCTTCTTCATCATATGTATAATCCGGAATTAAAATCCCCTGCGGGATATCCTTAAGGAGCATCTCATTAGTAACAAATACTACATCTATCTTTCGCAAAGCCCTTTTAAATATCCGGCATTTTATCTTGTTGGTCTGATACTCTTCATATACATTTACTGCAATTCTCTTGTTGCGCTTGTTAAAACAC
>JAEEGH010004270.1_pt1 | contig 36798 bp, 22 predicted proteins | sample 9134181 | NCBI WGS metagenome assembly JAEEGH01 (sample SAMN16246544, study PRJNA631951) | gut metagenome | biome: gut microbiome; feature: rumen; material: DP-attached | host: Bos | place: Iran: Karaj | collected 2018-10
AACGGAATCCATCGGGGCTTCCTGCATTACAGGGGATGATTCCTGATGACGGGTTATGAAAAAGAGGCAAACGACCAAAGCCACAACAATAGCCACGATAATTGATAAATAACGAAGAAACGGTCTCATGCCATCGATGTCGTGCAGGATCTCCCCTACTGACTGATAGCGGTCTTTGGGATATTCTGCCGTACAACGGGCTACCACCTTATTATATATATAAGAGGAAGGCAATAAGTCGAGGATTTTGCCAAAGGCATAGATGTCGGTTTGAATGGATAATGGGCAATGGATAATGGATAATTGCTCTGGGGCGGCAAACTCGCTGGTGTAGCCTTGGGTATCAGGGAAAGAGTCTGTGTAACAACACCCGAAGTCGATGAGCTTGACATCGTCGTCAATTTGGGTAAGCAGGATATTATCAGGCTTCAAGTCGAGATGGAGCACCTGATGGCTGTGCAGATAGCCGAGTGCATCCAACAACTGACGGACGAACTTATCTGTATGCTTCCAATTCCTGAAATAGTCGGGATTTGTAGCAAGCCGCTGTGAGAGGGTCTCACCGTCGACATACTCCATCAGAATGCCATCATGGTCGAGCGAGAGGTAGCGCACCAGGTTCGGATGCTCCAGGCGATAGCCCGTCTCAAACTCCTTGCGAAGAGCCTCTTGGTATCGGATGTCGCCAGCATATTCAGCTTTCAGCCGTTTCAGGAAATGCAGTTTGCCATAAAGCTTCACACGGAAAGTGTTACAGGTGGCTCCACGTGTATCCATCTGTTCGATGGCATCATATTTGGGCTGGCTGTCTGAAAACTGAGAAGAATCCATTGACTACAACAACGTGATTGAAGAGAGGCCGGAGATGCGGCCTGCCGTGAACTGGCCCAACGATTCACCATGACGCCAGACTTGAAGCACCAAGAGGGGATGGTGAAGCACAAAATTAAGCACTTCTATCTCATCATCTACCTGAAGTTTGCTGCTCTGGCTCTCCAAGACCATATAACGATGGGAACCAAGATACCTCAACCTTACACGACGGTCTGGCAGGTATTCGAATTCCACAAGTCTATCAGGGGCTAAATCATCAGAACGGATTTCTTCTTCCGTCGCCTCGAAATCTGAATTGCCTTTGTCTTCGATAGCTTTCAACTCATCCCAATGGGCATAGCCGAGATAACGGGCTATGGCATCAAGGGTAGAGGCGTGGGGTGAACGCTCGTCTTGGGCAAAACCCAAAAGCCGTTTGAGTGTTGTTGAGCCAATACGGACTCCCGTCTTGCTCTCAATATCCAGTGACAGAAACTCACAATCAGAAGGCAGCCGCAAGTCATTTGCGGACTTGTCCTTCAGGAGCTGAACTATATGGAATGGCAACCTCATCCTGTAAACGCTTGGAGACTTAAAGAGGGAGGGTGTAGACGAAGCGGGCACCAGAGGAATAGTCGGTGTCGAGCCTGATGTCGCCTCCAAGGCGCTGGGCTAAGGAACGGGCAACGGTAAGGCCGATACCCGTTCCATCATAGTATTTGTCGAGTTGCACGAACTCTTCGAAGATATGCCCAGCCTCTTCGGGTGGCACTCCGATGCCCGTGTCCTCTACCGTGAAGACAGCCATACCGTCGTCAACGGTAACGCGAAGCACGGCACGCGCCTTCTCCTTCACAGCATTCACACCTCCTGCAGCCTCGGCAGGGTGCGTGAACTTCATAGCGTTGTCGAGCAACAGTACAAGGACGCGAGTGGCTGGAGCGAGGGCGGTGGTGAGCATAACGGTTTCTGCCTCCGGGGCGATGTCGAGGTCGAAGTCAAGGTGAGTGGCCTGCGTGATGCCGGAGTCTTCGGCTGCCTGAGCAGCAATCTGAATGGCCAGCGCCTGATCGTTACGCTCCAATGGGGTGTCGCTGCCTGACTCAGCCAGTTCGAGCATCTTGTTCACCAGCGATGTGATGCGCTGCGTGTTGTCGACGATTCCCTTTGTCACCTCCTGCTGGGTGGCCTCATCGAGTTCCATACCCGAGGTGAGCAACTGCGTAAAGCCGCTGAGGATGTTGAGCGGGGTGCGTATCTCGTGGGAAATCTGCTGAATGAAGTCGGTCTTCATCCGCGACGACTCCATAGCCTGGTCGTAGAGATTGAGAGCCTCTTCGTAGCCCCTACCCATATTCTCGAACATCGTGCTCAAGTGGGCATAATCCTCCTGCAACTGGCGATGTTCCTCTTGCAGACGGCTGTAACTTTCTTCGATAGTCATACTGTTTGTTCTAAAATTGGGTGCTTATTCCCACTCGATCGTTGCAGGCGGTTTGGAGGAGATATCGTAACAGACGCGGTTGACGCCACGGACTTTGTTGATGATCTCGTTAGACACCTTCGCCATAAAATCGTAAGGCAGATGAGCCCAGTCGGCGGTCATCGCATCGGTAGAGGTGACGGCACGGAGGGCAACGGGATGCTCATAGGTACGCTCATCGCCCATCACACCGACACTACGGACGGTGGAGAGCAAGATGGCACCAGCCTGCCAGATCTGATCATAGAGCGACACCTCGATGGTGCCATCCTTCATATCAGCAGGCACGCCGGCAGCCAAGACCTTGCGGGCCTCTTCGCCAGAGAGCTTCACCTTGTACTCGCGCAAACCTTTTATATAAATATCATCGGCATCCTGAAGGATTCGTACCTTCTCTGGCGTGATGTCGCCCAAGATACGGACGGCAAGGCCCGGACCTGGGAAGGGATGGCGGGTGATGAGATGCTCAGGCATACCGAGCTGACGACCCACACGACGCACCTCGTCCTTGAACAACCATTTCAGCGGCTCGCAGAGTTGCAGGCGCATCTCCTTCGGCAGTCCTCCCACGTTGTGATGGCTCTTGATGACCTTGCCCGTGATGTTCAGCGACTCGATACGGTCTGGATAGATGGTACCCTGTGCCAGCCACTTGGCATCGGTAATCTTCTTCGCCTCGGCATTGAACACCTCCACGAAGTCGCGGCCGATAATCTTACGCTTTTGTTCCGGCTCATCGACACCAGCCAGGTCAGCGAAGAACTTCTCGCTGGCATCGACACCGATCACGTTGAGGCCCAATACTTTATAGTCGTCCATCACCTGACGGAACTCATTCTTACGGAGCATACCGTGATCGACGAAGATACAGGTAAGACGGTCGCCGATGGCTCGGTTCAGCAACACGGCAGCGACGGAGGAGTCGACACCTCCGCTCAGACCTAAGATCACCCTGTCCTGTCCCAACTGCGCCTTGAGCTCTGCCACCGTAGAGTCAACAAACGAGGCAGCACTCCACTCCTGCTTGGAGCCGCAGATATCTACCACGAAGTTCTTCAGCAGCAGCGAACCCTGAAGCGTATGGAACACCTCGGGATGGAACTGCACAGCCCAAATGGGTTGCTTGGTGGAAGCAAAGGCTGCATTCCGCACATCCTTGGTGGAACCGATCACCTCGAAATCCTCAGGGATGGCGGTGATAGTGTCACCGTGACTCATCCACACCTGAGAACCCGTAGAGAATCCCTTGAAGAGCGGATTGTAGAGATTGATGGTCTCAAGGTTGGCACGACCGTACTCACGACTGTCGGCCTTCTCCACCTTACCGCCTAAGGTATGGCTGATGAACTGCGCACCATAGCAGATGCCCAACACGGGGAGACGTCCGACGAACTGACTCAGGTCTACCTTGAATGCCTCAGGGTCATGAACCGAGAAAGGGGAGCCGCTCAGGATCACACCAATGACCGAGGGGTCGTCCTTGGGGAACTTGTTATAGGGTAAAATCTCACAAAACGTATCGAGTTCACGAACCCTGCGGCCTATCAGCTGCGTGGTCTGTGAACCGAAATCAAGAATAATAATCTTTTGCATTTTATACTATTAATATCTATTATGATGATACGAAGAAATGAAATCTTCAGCCTCTTGGAGGGTGTCGAGTTTGCCGACATCGAGCAGTCGCAGGTTTTTCTGCTCATAGCCAAGGAACGTGCATTGACGGCAGTACTTCAGGTAGAAGTCGATAATACCGAATCTCTCAGGCATCCCGGCAAAGAGAGAAAACGTCTGTGGGGAGATCATGTGTATGCCGCTGAACGCCAACGGTCTTCCCTCGTTGCCACGAACTTCACCGGTTTCAATGTTCTTCCAACCACACAAGCGCATCTCATCGTCAAACTGTAAGTAACGTTTCGTCTTTCGTTTGCTGACAAGCAGCAGCGCATCAACGGCAGCATCTGCGGCTGCAGTACTTTCGGCCAAGTCGAAGATACGTTTCAGATCCACGTTGCTCAGGATATCCACATTATGGATCAGCACCGGACTTTCCTGGTCGAACAGCGGCAATGCCTTTTTGATGCCACCACCCGTCTCTAAGAGGCCGGCCGTTTCATCGGAGATGCGGATGTCGAGGCCGAAGTTGTCGTTGGCAGCGAGATAATCGACGATCTGCTGTGCGAAATGATGCACGTTGATGACGATGCGCTCATAGCCCGCCGACTTGAGTTTCTGGATGACATGCCATAACAATGGCTGTCCCCCTACCCTCACAAGTGCCTTGGGCATCGTGTCGGTCAGCGGCTTCAGTCTGGTACCCAGACCTGCGGCAAAAATCATCGCCTGCCTCATCTGCAATGACGCTCCAACGGTATTACCATCCTCCGAAGGCATCGGTCACACCCTGAAGGATACCCTTTAGTTCGTTGATGAAACCATTCAGGCGGTCGGTGATATTCTCCTTGGCACCACGGGCCATATAGCCTGCACATTCGCCTTCAAGTCTGCCGATACGGGCTTTCTCTGCCGGCGTGTAGTCAAACTCGTACTTCTTCACCTTCTTCGTGAGCTGCACGAACTTCTTGCCGGCCTTCTCCCAGTCCTGCACATCATAATAGCGGCTGTTGTCACGCAGCTCAGTGGAGAAGCTCTCCAGCTGATCGATTGCCCGCTGCTTCGTTGAGCAGGAGGTCAGGGCCAATGCCAGTGCGGTACAGGCCATCCAATACTTCATTTTCTTCATAGGACTATTCATATTTATCTGGTTTATGACTCTTTTTCCAATACTTGAGTGATACCCTGCTCACGGTGACAGATGCGCACCTCGATGCCGAAACGCTCGTGGATGTGCTCTGCCAGATGTTGCGCGGAATAGACCGAACGGTGCTGACCGCCCGTACAGCCGAAGGAGAACATCAGTGAGGTGAAGCCACGCTGGATGTAACGGCGCACATGGGCATCGGCCAACTTATAGACCGAGTCGAGGAAGGTGAGTATCTCACCGTCATCCTCCAGGAAACGGATGACCGGCTCATCGAGACCCGTCAGTTTCTTATAGGGCTCATAGCGTCCGGGATTATGGGTTGAACGGCAGTCGAACACATAGCCGCCACCATTACCGCTCTCGTCCTCAGGTATTCCCTTTCCATAGGAGAAGCTATAGACTCTGACCACCAACGGTCCCTGGGCATCGTACTTCGAGAAGGTGGCGGGACCATCCTGGGGATGGGCCTTATAGGGATTGAGGTCGGTTGTCTTATAGCCGTCGGCACGACTGGGGGTAGCCTCTATCTGCTGGAACTGCGGCAACTCGGTCAGTTTCTGAAGTATCTCCATCAGGTGGGGATAGTGGAAACGACCTTGGAGCTGAATCAGTTCACGGAGGTTCTGGATGGCTGGGGGTATCGACTCAATGAAGTGTTTCTTCTGCTCGAAATAGCCCCTAAAGCCGTATGCGCCCAACACCTGAAGCGTGCGGAAGAGCACAAACAGCGAGAGACGGTTGACAAAATGGCGCACGGGCGGAACCTCGATATAGTTCTTCAGCGAATTATAGTATTCGTAGACCAACTCACGACGCAGTTTGTGAGGATATTTTGCCGATGCCTGCCAGAGGAACGAGGCCAAATCGTAGTAGTACGGTCCCTTGCGTCCACCCTGATAGTCGATGAACCAAGGATTCCCTTCGTGATCGAGCATCACATTGCGGGCCTGGAAGTCACGATAGAGAAAACAATCTACAGACTCCTGATTCCTGACTCCAGACTCCTGACTCCTGACTCCTGGCTCCTCAAAAGTCAGGTCTTTCGCAAAAAGACGGAAGTCTGCTTCAAGTTTCAATTCGTGGAAGTCGATCTCTGTGGCTTTCAGAAAACAGTACTTGAAGTAGTTCAGGTCGAAGAGCACACTATCCTGATTGAACTCGGCCTGCGGATAACAGTTAGAGAAATCAAGTCCGATAGCACCACGGATCTGAAAGTTCGGCAGCTCACGGATAGTCCGGCGAAGCAGTTCCTGTTCTTTCAGTGTGTATCGTCCTCCAGCCTCACGACCACCCTGCACGGCGTCGAAGAGTGACATCGAACCGAGGTCTGTCTGCAGATAGCGCAGCTGATCGTCGCTGGCAGCAAGGATCTTCGGCACAGGCAACTGACGGCGGCTGAAATGCTCCGTCAGATAGATGAAAGCATGGTCCTCATCACGGCTGGTGCCGATGACACCTATCACCGTCTGTCCGTCATGATCCGTCAGTCGGTAATAGGTACGGTTACTGCCGCCACCAGGAATCTGCTGGACGTTGACAGGCTCTGAGCCTCTCCACTGCTGATAGAGTTCTAACAATTTCTGCATGATGGCTGCAAAGGTACAAAAAAGAAGTGAAAAGTGAATGGTGAAAAGTTAAAAATTTGCTTCCGCACGTCAATTATTGGTCATCATTGCAGGGTGACGGCCATCAGACCGATGACGACATCATTGGAAAGGGTGTGAACGGAGAGCGACTTCAAACGCTTCTCCGGATGGAGTGGCATAGAGAAAATCTGGGCGGCACCACCAGGAATCTCACGGCCATAGACGCCCTTGATATCCAGCACCTTACCCAAATCACGACTGACGTCACCCGTGCCAAGACAGACCCGATACGGACGGGGCTGCGGAGCCTGAAAGGCCTTGCCGTCGATATAGTAGTCCTGTTCGATAGGACACCAGTTGTCAGGATTCCGCAGCGCAAGGGTATCTGTCGTATTGTCAGTATATGTGACGACAACCAGTCCGTTGTCGATACGACTCTGCATGTGGTTTGTAGAACCCGCCATCAACAGATAGGCCCTCTCTGCCCTACCCTCCAACGGGATAGTCACAGCGTCAGGATAGTTATCCCAAAGGCTGGTATACACAATGTTCCGGCCCATTGCAGGCGTAAGGAAAGGAACGCCTGCCACACGGAAGATGCCGTCGCGGATGAGCGTACGGAAAACGGAGTCGTTGATCTCTGCCGTCTGTTGCGGGTGGCACCACTCACCGATGCCCTGCTTGGGAATCTGAAGCGTCGTGGTCTGCGGACGAGGAGAGAGGTATTCGTTCTTGAAGATATCATCAACTTCAGCATTAAAGAATCCGTTGATCTTCTGCGGCTTGAACGGCTTCGAGAGATCCGGCTCGGCACAGCCAGAATCACGGGGACTGTCCCCTGTGTGGGCAGCGAAGCGAACTACATGGGGACTGTCCCCGTGATTCGCAACAAAAGAACCGTCCCTCTGTGATACCTTAATGATCTGGTGTTCCTCGCTGGTGCCCTCAATGTCGCGATATTGTCCGTTATCAAGATTCTGGCGGAAGACGATCTTCAGCGGGCGACGGAAATGCTGAGTAATCTCATAAATGTCCTTACCCTCCTTGCGTGTAAACTTATAATCCAAATAGGGTGTCTTCACACTGGCACTGTTCCAATCAGACGGAAATCCAGGACGTATAATACATTGTCCGTCAATAGCTTGTGGAATAATGCCAAAGAGTCCCTGTAACAGCGTTCTTGATGATATGCCGATACAATCTCCGAAATCACGGTAGCACTCACCTCGGGCTGCGTCGTACTGGCTGATCTGCCCGAAGTTGGCAGGCGACTGTCCATAGTACATCTGGTCGAGGACATTCGCCTTCATCAAACGAAAAGCCTCCTCATGACGACCAGCCTCAAAATAGGCCAAGGCAGTATGCATCACCTCGGCAGCCGCCACATTATTGATGCTCCAGGCGTATGGCAACCAGTCTGTAGTAGAGATGGTCTGATAGCCGTTCCCTATGTCAATGTGTGGGATTTGGTCGTCTATGTAGCGGGTGGCCTGATAGGCTTGCTCAGGCGTGCAGGCTCCGCAGTCGATAGGTGTATAGATGCTCCAGACGGCAGGATGGTCATGAATCCGCTTCAGTCCCAATACGTCCTGACATTCTGCCCAAACGCCCTTTTGAGGCATCCACAGTCGTTCGTTCATAGCCTTCAAGATGGCATCTGCCTCATCCTGATACGGTTTTGGATCCTGGCCGATCATCTCTGCCATACGTGCTGCCAGTTTGTTAGCGCGATAGTTATAGGCCGAGGAATGCGTCACAGCCCCACCACTATAGTAGAGTGCGTCCGAGGCCCAGATACAACAATAGGCATCGTAGAGATGGTCGCCGTCAGGGTCATAGTTACGTTTCTCCCAAGCCAGATGTGAAGTAATGACGGGCCACATCTTTTTCATATAGGCCGTATCGGCATCATACTGGAAATGCCAGAGCAACTCATCGATGTAGTTCAGGTTCATGTCGTAGTGGTGCATCTGGTCGTTGCGCTCCGGATTACGACAGATATAGCCATTACTATACATCTGCGTCCCCCATCGTTTCTCAGCCCGTGCGAGGTTGAGTACAGAATCCTGTGATGGATGGGGAATGGTGGGTTCGACCTCTGTCACCTGACTCTTGGCGTAGGCATCGAAATGACTCACCGCCCGCTCGTTCCATCCTAACACATCACCAACGTATGCGGCCCTCCATCCAGCCAGTGGCATACGCCAGCCCACACAGCCGTGCAACCACGTCTGCCCGTCCCAGTCACCGTCGGCAGCCAAGACCAAGGCACCGCCGAGGGGATTGATATAAGGGTCTGGGGTTTCAAACTGAAGGCGGCTTGCAAGGGTTTTGCCGTATCCTGAGGCATGACTGAAGTCCGCCCTCCCCTGCTCCTCATCCACTTCAACCAGCGAGTCGAGGATCACCTCCAGATAATGCTGGCCGTTCAACGACACTTCCACCGTCTGCAAAGGCTCGCCCGCTGCCTCAAACACACCAGGAAGATCGGCGCCGATGTCACCATTCCGGCTTAACTTGGGCTGCACGATGCTACTGACCATAGCCTTCATCTGCAGAGGCTGTGATGTGGAAATCTCCCAAACCGCCTTCTCGCTTTCAGGCATCGCGGCCACCTCCATCGCCAGCTCGGCATCCTGCCAACGCCTGTCGCGCAGACGATATCGGCGCACGCCTTCCTCATACCACGCCTTACAATAGTCGGTAGAATCGAGGGGCACACCATTGACCACGAAGCGGATATTGCGATGATGACCTTTTTTGACGACAGCGAACACGGGACGGTCACTGGTCTCCAACCGCCAGTCGGTATGACTGCCGTATAATGCCCTTGTGAAACGGTTTGTGCCGTTCTCACAGACAAAGGCATTGCCTTGAGGCACATACTGCTGTCTGCGCTCCTGGGCGAGAGCCAGCAAGCAGACAGATATGGCGATTATCAGGAATACTTTTCTCATTCGCCGCCAAAGGTACAAAAAAAACCGCAGAAAACTGCGGTTTTTTATAGAATATTACATGATATGTTATTACATCATGCCACCCATGCCTGGGGCACCGCCCATCGGCATAGCAGGCTCCTTCTCGGGCTTGTCGACGATCAGGCACTCCGTGGTCAGGAACATGCCGGCGATAGAAGCGGCATTCTCCAGCGCCACACGGGCCACCTTGGCAGGATCGATGACACCAGCCTCGCGCAGATCCTCATACTCGTCGGTACGGGCATTGAAACCGTAGTCACCCTTACCCTCGCGCACCTTCTGAACCACGACTGCACCTTCCTGACCACCATTGACGGCAATCTGGCGCAGCGGCTCCTCGATGGCACGGCAGATGATGTTGATACCAGTCTGCTCGTCGGCATTGTCACCCTTCAGGTTGGCCAGAGCCTCCTGGGCACGGATGTAAGTAGTCCCACCACCGGCTACGACACCTTCCTCAATGGCTGCACGGGTAGCGCAGAGGGCATCGTCAACACGATCCTTCTTCTCTTTCATCTCAACCTCAGAGTTGGCACCGACATAGAGCACTGCCACGCCACCGGCCAACTTGGCCAAACGCTCCTGCAGCTTCTCCTTGTCGTATGAAGAGGTGGTGATCTCTATCTCCTTCTTGATCTGGGCGATACGATCCTGGATGGCCTGCTTCTCACCAGCACCGTTCACGATGGTGGTGTTGTCCTTAGAGACAGTCACCTTGTCGCAGGTACCCAGCATCTCGAGTGTAGCCTGCTCCAGCTTCAGACCCTTCTCCTCGCTGATGACGACGCCACCGGTCAGGGTTGCGATGTCCTCAAGCATAGCCTTACGACGGTCGCCGAAGCCAGGAGCCTTCACAGCACAGATCTTCAGACCGCCACGCAGACGGTTCACAACGAGTGTGGTCAGTGCCTCAGAGTCCACATCCTCGGCAATCACGAGAAGAGGACGTCCACTCTCGGCAGCAGGCTGCAGGATGGGCAGGAAGTCCTTGATGTTAGAAATCTTCTTGTCGTAGATGAGGATGTAGGGGTTCTCCATCACGCACTCCATCTTCTCAGAGTCGGTGATGAAGTAAGCACTCAGGTAACCACGGTCGAACTGCATACCCTCAACCACACCGATGTGTGTATCGCGGCTCTTCGACTCCTCGATGGTGATGACACCGTCCTTGGAAACCTTACGCATAGCCTCGGCCAGCAGTTCACCGATCTCCTTATCGTTGTTGGCAGATACGGTAGCCACCTGCTCGATCTTGTCGTAGTTGTCACCCACCTGCTCAGCACTCTTGGCGATGTGATCCGTCACGGCCTTAACAGCCTTGTCGATACCACGCTTCAGATCCATGGGGTTAGCACCGGCGGTGACGTTCTTCAGACCTTCGGCCACGATAGCCTGTGCGAGGATGGTAGCGGTGGTTGTACCGTCACCGGCATCGTCACCGGTCTTAGAGGCAACGCTCTTGACGAGCTGTGCACCAGTGTTCTCAAACTTGTCCTCCAACTCGATCTCCTTGGCGACGGTCACACCGTCCTTGGTGATCTGGGGAGCACCGAACTTCTTCTCAATGACTACATTGCGACCCTTCGGTCCAAGGGTCACCTTCACTGCGTTAGCCAACTGGTCAACGCCCTGCTTCAGCAGGTCGCGAGCCTCAATATTGAATTTAATATCCTTTGCCATAATTCTTAACTACTTTAACTACTTAATTAATTCTATTACTTCTCAATCACTGCGAGGACGTCACTCTGGCGCATCATCAGATACTTGGTTCCCTCGAATTCGAGCTCCGTGCCACTGTACTTGCCGTAGAGCACCTCGTCACCCTCTTTCAGGATCATTGCTTCATCTTTCGTTCCCTGTCCTACGGCCTTGATCGTGCCATGAAGGGGTTTCTCCTTGGCAGTATCAGGAATAATGATACCACCGATCTTCTCTTCTGCCGGTGCGGGCAATACCAGCACGCGGTCTGCTAATGGTTTGATGTTCATAATACAAATTTTTATTTTAATGTTATACCTTTTAATAAATTTAGGCGGAAGGTCTTTCAACCACTCCGCCTTTCTCTCTGCCAAAACCGTGCCAGTTCATAGGGTATGCCAACTTGTCAGCGACTTGTGCCATTAATGATGACATTGCTGACCGTCGTATTCTCAATCATGGTCTTGTCAAATGCATCCTGCTCGTCTTGAACGTTGATGTTCTCGAAAGAGAAGTCCACGAGACGGTACTTGTCGGATGTACCCACGTCGAAGAAGTTCCTGCACTTCATGTCGATATGGCGCATCACAATGTTGTTGCACTGCGACAGGGGCATATCCTCACGCTCCTCAGGCTTGAAGAACTGAGTCCAGGGCCTCACCACAAGGAACGAGCCGCACTGGCCTTTGATATCCTCTACCGTCACGTACTCATAGTGCTGCGGTGTGTCTGGTCGCATCTTCAGCCAAAGCACACGGGCAGCGGCTTTCACATCGATACGTCGCAGGATGATGTTATGGTCGAAAAGGCTCTCAGATCCCAATGTCAGACACCCATGCACCTTGCCGTATGTACAATCCTCGATGATGATGTTCGAGTTGGGCCCATTGTCGGGGTTCTGGTCTGCCCACGTGCCCTTACCACCCTTCAACACAACGGCATCATCGTTCACATGCATATAACATCCATGTATCAGCACATTCTTGCAGACATCAAGATCGATAGCGTCTGTACTGGGACCACCCCGTTTGGGATCAACGGGAGTCACATTCTCCGTCGGTGCGAAGATGAAGCAACCTAAGTAGCGCACATTCTCACAACGATAGAGGTGGTTCGTCCAGAAGGGCGAATTGATGATCTTCACGTCCTGCACCGTCACATTCTTACTATTCGAGATATACACGTTACGTGGGCGCATAGCCTCAAGGTTCGTGCACTGCGGATTATACTTACGACGAATCCAGAACTCCTCCCAGTACTTCTGGCCGTTGCCGTTGATGGTTCCTGGACCCATAATCGTAAAACCGTCCACGCCATCCGCATTCACCAGAGCGCCGAAGTAGTCGAGCGTCTGTCCTTCCATCCGCGTCTTCACCAACTTGAAGTCACGGATACGGTCAGAGCCTTTCAGTTCCCCACCCTCCTCTATCAGAAGATGTGTCTTCGGCTTAAAAAACAGCGAGCCGCTGAGGAACGTGCCCCTCGGAATGACGATGACGCCACCACCTTCAGCCGCACAACGATCTATCACTGCCTGCAGTTCCTTCGTCTGCACGCCGTCGGCCCAGCGGTCCACGCCATAGTCCGTCACCACATAGCGTTTCAGTCCAGACAGGTCTACCCTGCTCGTATCACTGAACCAGGCGGGAATCTCCGTACCGTCAGGCCACAGTTCCACCGTCTTCGCCTTCTTTTTCGCTTCTGCCGTCATGCAGCCCACAGCCAGCATCAGGCACAAAAAAACAGTCTTTCTCATTGTCTTTGTGATTAGTTTTCCTTTTGTCGGCAAAGGTAGCGTTTTTTTCTGAAACAGCCAAGAATTGTGTCAAAAAAACACGATACGATGGAATTCTTGTTAGAAGGCCTTCCAACACTTTTTTGAAGGCCTTGGAAAAAGTGTTGGAAGGCCTTGTAAAAACAGGGGGGTAAAAAGGCCATGAAAAATGCTGAGTTAACTCAAAACATGAAACGAGTTAACTCAAAACACAATTTGAGTTAACTCAACGAAAAAATGTACATTTATTTGGATTCGATATTAAATCGGAGTCAAATCGGAGTTAAGTCGGAGTTAAGCCGAAGTTACGTTTGTTCGAGTTGTGTCAAAAAAAAGAAAAAATGTGCATTCAAACCATATTCTATGAATACACATTTCAACTTTATGAATTTATGTTACAAATGAAGGTGATGACTATTTCGTCATCACCTTCTTGGTCTTGCGATCATTTTCTGTCTGAGCTTCTATGATGTAGATACCCTTGCCTGGCAGGGTGAAGCTATGCTCAGCAGAATCCGGGTTCGCCGTATAGAGCAAACGTCCAGACGTATCGAAGTAACGCACGACGAGGATCGGCTCTTCAGTAGAAGCAATCACCTTTGCTGTCATTCCCTCGGTGAATATCTGCAAGTGCGTCTCCTCTGCAGCCTCCTTCAGATTCAGTCCACGCACGAGATAATAGCGGTTCTGCGTCTGTCCGCTGACAGAGATCGTCGTACCAGACTCCAACGGCGTCAGCGTCTTCTCAACTGCATCGTAGAAGGCAATCGAGTCGCCCAGCATCTCCACGCCATCGAAGGTCAGCGTACAAGGCGCATCACTATTCGACTCCACGCCCAGTCCGAGACTGCGGAAGTCATGGATGGAATTGATGGTGGTGGCCAGTCGTCCGCAAAGCGTGTAAACCGTCGGCACATGCTGCAGATCAGAGGTGATGAAGGTCTCCGTATCCTCCTCAGGCAGGAAGTCGTTGCTGGCCCCACTGCGCTGCATCACCAACGCACTGCTCTCATAAACATCGCGCTGTGCCGTGATGACAAGGCCAGAAAGGAATGGCTCAGACACATCGCCCCTGGTCTTCAAGGTATACTGAGGACTATTTGAATCCTGAACATAGTTATAGACTACCACATCTTCTTCAATGTCTTCAAGTACATAGTTACCAGCATCATCAGTTACAGGAACCTCTACATCTACTTCTTCAGTGCTGTTATTGTCTAATGTGATGGTTTGTTTAATTTTCTTCATCTGTTGTTTCTGACCAACGACAACTCTAAATGTCCTGACACCACTTGCCACACCAAATCGCGACTGAGCTTGCATATCCTTATTAAAGGTAATAGTGGTTGCTTCGCCTGGTGTATTAGCCTGTACAAAGAAACCCTGTCCTGGAGCCAACACAGCATTAGTCAATGCAAAGCTGTTGTCTGATTGTGTTATCCAGTCTCCGCCTTCAACCTGCTGCACCAATTGCTGGCCAGAATCCGTAAGTATCCAATATTTCTTCTGCAAGCCTGTGTTTGTAGCAAAGAACTGATTCATGTTCAAGCCGCAGGGGAAAGGATTCTCCACTAAATAGTAGCCTAAGTTAGAAGCACCTGCAGAAACAGTTTCCTGATGATTTCTAATATAGTACAACATGGTACTCAAAGCATCTTCCTTGATAGGTATACGAGTATACGTACGCTGGTCACCATAATTGCTGGCTGTAGACTCAGTTTTCTGAGTTGAAGCAGGCAGTAGCAAATCGGTCTTAAGACGACCACGGTTCTTGGCACGGTTCTTGGTTCTTACATCGCTAAGATTCGTATCTGTTCCTCCATCAGCAGAACCATTCTGAGAGAATTGATAGTAGTCATACATCGTATCCTCCTTCGGCAGACGGATGATAGCTTTATTACCACTTGTGTCATTACCCTTCAGATGGTTCATCACCATTACCGAGAAGCCTCCTGTGGCGTAATCCACCGTAGCGTCATTATAAGTATTGCTCCAGACACCCTTGATGGCCACATTGGCCTTCTTACCGCCCATGGGCTTATAGCCTAAGCGGTCGAGATACTCATCGGCACCTGTTGCATTCCAGTTTGTTCCACTCCATTCTCCCTGCAATGGCGAACCCAAGTTTTCCGTCTGACGATCATCGTCAGTGCTATAAGCAGAACCTACTTCATAAAGCACGGCCTTTGCCTTGTCCCAGCTGCGCTGGTAGATGGCTGGACTATATCGGTCGTAGCCTGCACCGAATGTGACAGGATCATAGTATGTGGTCTTCTGCTGAGCAGTGCCAGTAGGAGCATACCACTCACCAGCAATCGTACCCTGCAGCGGTGATCCGAGCAGATACCAGCGTTTGTTGTCAAGTTGATACTCCATCCACGCTGTGTTGTAGTTCAGCAGGTGGGCATTCATCAACTCTGTGCCAGGCTGGAAGGCAATCTCGTCGCAACTGTTCACCTGATACATCTCTGCCAGTAGGTCACCTGTTCGGCCTTTCGCTGCAGTAGTTCCATAGGTCTCCGACCAAATATCGTAGAGTCGTGCCTGCATGTCGAACTTCAATATTGGTGTCGACGTATCACGCAGATTGGGGAAGGGTGAAGCAGTCAGACTGCCCTGTCCGTCAATAGCATCGTAGAGCACAGGCGCATTGCCCCACTCATCATTCTTCATCAGCACATGCGTACAGTAGAGCGGCGCGAATCCTTTTCGGAACACGAGGTCTTTAGCCGTACGGTAGTTCAATGCATTAGTCGTATAGCCATTCAGCGGTGAGGACGCTGTCGCAGCTCCTACATATAGTTCATCCTGATTCAGGCCGCTGTTGGCGGGGTTGCCATCAGCACGGCGCCAGTTCTCATCGTTGTTCCAGTCGGTATTGCCGGCAGCACCCGTCCACACCTCGTAATCTGGTACAATCTTCATATTAATCAATATCGTACCATCACAGGTATTCGTTCCATCCTCTTTGAAAGGCAGGCTCAACGTATAGCTGTATCCCTCACGTACCTCAAAGTTCGTGGTGAAATAGATGCACAAACGATTCTGTGAGTTCTGCTGTGCTACATTACCACTTACTCCCGTGTTAATGGCATTCAACTGGACAATCTTACCGACGATGGGTAGTGAACTGACAGCTTTTGACATTTCCGTATAGATTCTCTGATCCCACTCTGGGTCATTGGTAGAAGCCAAGTAGATGTTATAGTCGTCAGACCTACTTGCTTTAGTTGAACCAGATGACTGGACTTTGGCATCACGAATAGGCAGCCAAAGGAAGTGCTTGTCTGCAGAAGCTGTTGCGTTATATGTATCAGCAGGATTATCACTCACTGTGCCATGTCTCACAGTCTCAAATTGCGCTTTCTTGGCAAGACGGATGCTCAACAATGGGTCACTGTCTGTAGGATAAGCATAAGAATCGAAGCCGTTCTCTCCTGGCACGAATCCACACTTCAGCGTAGGAGCCTTCTCGCCCACCTTCATGCGCAGGCCTTGTGGCTCGTCACAGAAGTATGCCACGTCATTGGCCTTGTTATGATTCAATGCCTGATCAAAATATCCGTCATGGATGGGGCATGCCACAAGATAGAAGTAAGGATCTTCATCAGACACTTTGACGACTGGGAAACTGACGGATTTCTGGTGCAGCACCAGCTGCCCCTTGTCTACCAATTCCTGCAGATACTTAATCATAGGAACTGTGAGATTCGGTGTTTGTGATGTATGTGCTATAATACCATCCAACGATGTAATACCAGGATAGTAGACACGCAAGTAAGAAAGCGCCATATCAAGCCTTACCTCTACACCATCAATCGTTTTCTTTTGGTTATGATAATTCTCCAACGTAGCCGGCACCTTCGGATTGACAGATAAGTCTCCCAACCACCAGTCGAAGTTCAGGTTAGTCAGTGGCACCTCCACTCCATTGTAGTTATAGCCCCTAAGGTCAGTGAGTAGTGTAGGTATCTTTCCCTCGCATACCTCCAGTTCCTGAGTCGTGTTAGATGTTTCCATACTCAGAATCTTATAAGGCGGTGTCAGTTGGAACACGTTTTCCTTAGTACAATCTGAGCATATGTTGAATGTGCTGAAACGGTCGCTGACATTTGAAATACCACTATTGTTGGTAACAATATAATAAACAGTATTGAGTTCCCATGGTAATTTGGGAGAATTACCATTCATCACAAGAGAGCGCTCACCAGTTTCTGGATCTGTATAACCAAAGATGGGCTTCAGACCATTAACTGCCTTCACAAAAGAATAAGTCTCCTGATCTTCAAATCTGTGACTCCAATGGTAGTTCAGCAAACCTGCACCTACTGTGGGATTGGTACTATTTGAATTCCAAATGTCTTTAGAGCCCAGCAGAGCGGCGTCAAAGGCAGCTTCGTATGCAGATTTATATGTTGTGGTAATATCCTTATAAACACCGTCCTTGATATTCTTTTCCAAATCGCTAAGCGATATCGTAATGCTATTATAAGTACTCAACCCGCTTTGGAATGTCTTAAGAAACACATTTTTTTTCAGGAACACCATACCAAAGCTATGGTCATAATTCGTCGATGACGTATTGACGCCGGAGGCAACAACCAATTTATCGAATCCAACGGTCATTTTTAACAGCTGCATCTCACTGGCTGTACTATTGACGCAGAGCGGTGTATTCATCTCCGGCTCAACCTCTGGCGCCATAGCATACACCTCGATATTGTCGAGCATGAAGTCACCACCAGTAGAACTGACGCAATTGTTGTTCACCTCTACCCACTGTCTTTCGTAATGTGTTGATATATTGAACTCGAAATAGAATTGCTGCCATACAACATGGTCAGCACCCGTACCGCCATCTACTCCAGTACCATTATCCAACTCATAGCACTGTCCTGGACAGAAACGATAAATATTATCCGTTACTTTCACACCATTTTCCGTTCGCTCTCCTTTCACCGTAAGGGTAACACTACCAGGACAACGGTCATCATTCGTCACTTTATTAGAGCCTGATATCCACCCCGTACACATCAACAAGTCGTTCGAACAAAACTCACCCACAAAAGGAATAGAGCAAATGTCTCCAGGCTGTTCCGATGCATCAATATAAAGGAAAGCCGACTGCATACCGGCATCAGGAGATTTATTATAACCGTAAGTTTCATGATCCACTGGCAGAGTAGTTTGATTATTTCCATATCGCGTAGGCATAGTCGTAACCAGTGCGTATGACCCCCAGCTGGGATTATCACCGTCGAAGCCATAGTTCGTATTGTCGAAAGTCAGAGGCAGCGGACTGGAATTGGCAATTGGTTCCCATTCGTAATTGTCATACACGCCATTGTTGTGGACGTAGTATTTTGAGCAATTCTTAAATGTCTGACCTGTTGGAAAGTCAAAAGTAATCTTGGCAATAGGATCTCCTGCTTTTTGCCCCAACTCCTTCGGATCTCTGTCGGAACCTTTCACCTGAGCGGAACCGTTCACAGAAGTCCACGGCAAGGTAGCGGTTCCTGCATCAAAGATAATAGTAAACTTTGCAATCTGATAATTAACTCCACCGTATGTGAAATAAACTTTCACGTATGCAGGATTCGCTTCGCCGGTTGCTGAGACTTCTCCACTATTAGGATATTTAAAAGCCGCAAAACGGCTGTCACCATAACTTTTGCCTCCACCATTTTTTCCCTCATCATAGAGATAGTATCCTTTGTTATCTTTCCCGCCCTTGGTAATGCCTGTATTACCGGGTTCAACAACAACATTTATATATCCTTCAGTATTGCTTGTAACAGCCGATATCAGATTTTCATCACCCGTTCCGCCACTGAAAACCCAATAGTCTCGGAACAGGTGTTTTATACCAATGAACTCGCCTTGATATGCTGCAGACTTACTTCCTTCATAAGATACTGTCTTGGCTGGGAAATGATATGTTTTTTCTTCAAGCCAGGTATTACCTGTACATGCCATCAAATCATTTGCCATCTCCTTTGCATCCTTCATATAATAGATATAGCGCATGGTAAGCGACGGTTCTTCCAGGTCACCGTCAAGGTGCGAAGTGCTATTCTTGTACGTAAAATCAGAGTAACGTGACACGTCGGCAGCCAGCGTAAAAGCCTGTCCATCACTATTATTGTAAGTTAAATAATTCAACTCGTATGTTCTGGCACCAGGGAAGATTGTTCCCCAATCAAGGCGTTCACCCGTCACAATACCATTGTTATAGAGATAACTCATCACCTCTACGTCATTAACTTTCAGCCGGAAATGGTCTTTCAGGTCATTAAGATTGGTATCATCGCCATACTTATACCAGCGCTGGAAGAGACGGTGGTCGTTGTTGTTGGTAAGTACCGTTGGCAGACCGTAAGTAACGATGTCCCCCTTCTTCACATAGTGAGTAATCTTGAACTCGTTCACCTTCTGCGTGCCGTCGTTATTCCGCCATTCCGAGATGTCATTAGTAATCAATCCTTGCTGACTATACACCTTTTGCTGCGCTTCAGAGGTAGGATTATATGTATAGTAAAGTCTCACATTAGACACCTTATGAGTTACATCGTGCATGATGCGCGTCTCGGTTTTGGGAAGCCACGTCACGGTGAACATCGAGTTTATATCGGTGTTCTTGTAAATACCGCGATCGGTACCTGTCGGCGCAGTGGCGGTCAGCAAATTTCCTATACCGTCGTAGTACAAGCCGTTCCAGCTTCGGAATCTAAAGTATGCATAGTCGTCAAGCTGCTCCAGCTCCCATAGTTCCGGGTTAAAGTCGTTATAAGTTTTCAGGGTTGCAGTCTGATCCGAGCCAACGCCAACCATCTGGTTGCCATATTTAAGGGAAACTTGATAGTATTCATCTGTTTGCACCACTTCCACGGGATAGAAACCTGCATACCACCAATTATTATTTGCATCTTCTCCGGACCATTGCAGCACTTGCCAACCATCACCATCGGCATGGTGCAAGTAACGATGTTCATTCGCCTTCTCCAGCGTAATGCTGGTGATAGTGCCAGTAGGGCCACTATAACCCGTCTTAATAGCATTCAAGTGGGGGTAAGAGACACTGGGGTAGTACTCCACTTCCACTGTCGGATTTTTAATGTAGCCTCCGCCGCCCTCTGTCTCATACACTAATATGGTTACAATCTTGTCTGCATCGTTAGTAAAAGCATCTGTAATGTCGAACGTCTTTTCCTCGAAAGTGGTGGAATAATTTGATGACATAGAAGTCCAGACTTCAGAGTCTAATAGGGTTATGCTCCTGTTTCCAGTGGAAGAGTTCCACGTCATGCTGGACGTCCACTCAGAATCATTATAGCCTACACCCCATTTCGTATTACGCTTATCGTCACCAGAACCTGACACCTCGGCTTTTAGCGTTACTCTAGAGATGATGCCTTTTTTATAAGCTGACGCATTGACTTGCAGATAAGTAATATAGTTCACGCCCCAATCTGAGTTATAGAGCCCAACTTGTCCACCGGAAATCTTATTGCAGCCACTTTTTGCAGTATTCCCAGCGGATATCTCTCCATACGATGTGTCAGGATTGTTATAATCGACGTATGTCATCTTGACCGGAGCAGATGCTGTCGTTGTAGCATTTAGCGTCAAATTCGTTAAATCAACCTCGGCTTTGCCGTCGCTGCCAATGGTTACATCCTTTTCCACCAACGGCCCGTCGTTGTTCACCTGACGACTCATCAACACACGCAACTGCATATCTGGCGTGCCATTGATGGTCATCTTCGAGTAGCCAGTTAAGTCTGCATAAGTTTGGTAGTCCACCCAACTCGTGCCTGCAACCATAGCTTGCGTTCCTAACTGCGCACCGTTTCCGACATTAAAGTCTACGGAAGCCGGCCCTGTACTTTCAGCATCAGCACCATAGCCGTCCCAGGTCTTGAACATACTGGCAGTCAGTGGCTCCGTTACGTTGTTTGTGTTCTGTATGCGTGTATAGCGATTTGCCAAAGGATCTTCAAGCGTATAGGTGCCTTTGGTAGCATCCTTGCTTTCCAATGCGCAATCATATACGCCAGAATGATTATGTTCGTTCAGATACTGCTCTGTGCCATACTTCTTGATATAGAACCGACCTTCCTCATCTGCTTTCTCCAACGTCCAGAGACCATCCTTGTGATAGGCTGCCACTGTCGGCAATGAACAAAGAGGCTTATCCGCAGGAATGATGGATTGCTGAGAAGAGACATCAGACGACCACCAATTATTACCGAGAGAGGACGATGCCGTGCCAGAATAGGTCAGATAGTGGCGGGTAGTCGCCAATGTTGGGTCGGTATTTCCTACATCGCCTTTTGCTTCTCCTCGATAATAAATAATAAAAGCCGCGTTACTCTTCAATTTGGCAAATCGCAGCCGGAAAACATCAGTGATGCCACTATTATATGATGTGTTATAAGCTAAATCTGCCCACTCGCCATAACTCGGTCGATACATGGGATGGCCTTCGTCAGCTGCAGTAGAAATGGAATAGCCGTCTCCACGTGACTGGAATGTTAATATGCTACCGGCTGCAAAATTATCAACACATCCTACTCTCGAAGCGTTTTCAAAAGTACCAAAACTGATATAATGTCCTGCTTTGCTTCTCAGCTTGAAATGAGTGGCAACGCCATCACCAGCAGCCTCCAGCGTCCACATGCGGTTATTTACGTATGGCAGGAAATCCTTTGACTTAGCTCTTTTGTTCTCACCGCAATCGGTTAAATAGCTACATTTATCACGTCCAGACTGATAAAATTGGATATAATAATAGTTGCCATCACCAATAATCGTGGCGGGATCCATGGTCTCGAAGGCATCCGGCAGTCCTGCGGTCTGCGCCAGTGTTGGTTGATTATTAAATAGAGTCAATGCTCCGAGCAGGAGGACTATTCGAAGCAGAGAGGAGGTATATCTAAGAAGCTGTTTCATTTTCATTGCTTTTTGCTTTTACTTATGTAGAGCTGATGTTTTTACTTCTGGAGAATGATGTTGAACGTGAAACAGTAGTCGAACTGGCTATCAGGGGGACCGAGTTTCACTTTGACGGTCATCGTGGTCTTATGGGTACCAGAGGAGATACCATTGTTTAGTTCACCGATGATACATTTAGTGACAGGATCGTATGCGAAGTCTGTCTTTACTATCTTATTATCACCCGAAACAATTGTACCATCACTATTCTTCCAACTGATATCTACGAGTGTCACCTCAGAATTGCCGAAATCGCGCCAGGTAGAATCAGTATATTTCTTGATGAAGGGTTGCAGGGCAATCATACCACCGGTGCTGAATGTAGCAGTGAGGCCGTCGCTGCTGAGCAGCGTGGCGGGATAGCCCGCAATAGGCACAAAAGCGAGCGGCTCAACGCGGATCTGCCAGTCGGTCAAGACGATAGGAACATGTACCCAGTCATTACGGCGGATAACGTTGAAGCCACCTGTATAACCACCATAAACACCGTTTTCCGTGAGGTCATGGTGAGTGGTCACACCATAGCGGATCTCATCATCATACCATTCCTGCGTCGTTGGGTTCTGCCGCTGTATCTTGAATCGCAGCGACAGCTGGTTATTAACGGCAGTATAAGTCGCATCCGTCTCATTGACGTAGAAGAAGAGGGTACCCGTTCCATTAGTGGCATCAAGCTCTAAAGGTGTAGCCGGCTCGTACTTCACCGTCCCCACATCAGCTCTGGCGCCATCAGGCAGAGTGATTCTTTCCACCACCGTAGCATCTCCTGTGTTGGTCACCTTTCCTGTGATGACAATATCACTGAAAGCATACTGCTTGTTAGTGTCAAGATTATAAATATAAATCTTCACTTTAAATTCACCTGTTGTAGCACTACCACTCAGGTCATACTCATATCTAGAAATATAGGGACTCACATTATACCGCTCAGGCCGTATATCCGTTGCCACATTTGTGCTCGTGCCGCCATTAACGGTCACCACGGAAAAATTACCGCCATCAGTAGCAACCCTACTGGCTGTGAACGACAGTTTTTTCGGAGTGAAGGAAAGTCCGCTCCTGGGTTTCACTGTGAGGATGATGGCAGACGCATCATCGTTGGTTGTCACTTTCACTGTGGGCTGGAACTTATAGAGCGTTGTATGGGCTGCATCGCTTGCCGTAATCGATCCATTTGCTTGCAGATTGGCACCATACGACAACTGCGCCTGTTCAAAGACACCTGATTCTGACACGCTGGCGTTTGTCTGTAAGGTGGCATCATGAAGCGCCCATGTAGCTGTCACGCCGGCTTCACTTCCCGTTTGGCTGATGGTCTGTGGTGCCAGATTATTGATTGACTCCAGATTGTCTTTACTGAAGAGGTATATGCCTGGGCCTGAAGAAGCCTGATTGATAGGCTCCACCTCAATGCCTTTAATCCTTATCTTTCCGGCAGACTCATTAGTAAAGTAAAACTGCATCTTACCTATGACGCGCCAGACGGTGATGGTACCAGCATCAGTTTCTGCGCCCTTTGTAACGGAAACCTCTTTCATCGTGTTAGAGTTTGCTGCAGTAGTCAACTTACCCGTCATAGGGATGAGATTTTCGCTATAGCCATTGGCAAATTTCACAGTTGCATCTGGATTGACAGTAGACCCAACGCTATAGCCATCGTCATAGTTGGCAGTGGCATAGATATAGTAACTGCCAGCAGGCAACGGGGCAGAGGTGACGGTGGCCGACTTGTGAGTGCTGGACGTAGAATTAGGCTTTTCTGCTCCTGTATGAGCCACTTCGGTCAAATCAGCCTTGGTGCCGCTGATGACTTGCACCACCTTGTTATCATCTACGTCACAGATGAGGATTCGGTAGGTCTGGAGCCTCTCCCACTCGTGGTCGGGATCTTCCCAAGGAACAACGTTTACGGCGCGTGTTAGGTTAGGATTATTCTCCGGCGTGCAGATGGTGATACGGATGCGACCCATGCCCTCGGGCAGGGGCTGTTCTTCGTTTGTAACCACATCGGAACAAGCTGCCATCAGTATGGCCAACAGCAACATGTAAAATATCTGGAATATATTATGTCTTATCGTCATCTTCTTGCTCATACATTATATATATATAACAGGATTGTCCACATGTCGCCAGTGCTTCTCCTCTATCTTAATCTTGATGGTTCCATCCGCCGCATTGATACCCGATATATAGACACGATAGATGTTATTACGCACAATAGCAAACTCCATGCAGTTGGCTGAGGTCACAGACTCAGTGCTGCTCATGTATGCTCCCTGAATGGCAGAATAGGCACTCGAAGATGTACCCTCATGACGCATATAGCCATAGTATATGCGGTGCTCTGGGGTTCCACTGCCACCAGTGTAGTAGTCACCTTCAATAGCAATGCCCGTAGCATAGTTATAGAGGAGAGACGCAGACCAAAGCGTATTCTCCATAGGATATGTGATAATAACATTTTCACCAGACAGCGAACCATCTGTAAGGTTCAGATAACCAGCGTCGCTGCCTGTAGCCGTCACGGCACTATGCAAGCTGGCAACACTCTTGTAATAGGTGTTTGCACTGAAGCTTGAGATATTAGCGAGATTATCCACCTCATACTTCTCTGGCATCTCTGACAATCTGTTCTTGAAATAGGTCAGGTAGCCACTGGTTTTTCTTTGTGTAGCAGGATCTAACACATAGTTACTTCCTGTTTCATCGGCCAGATAGGTGATTGTAGGCGATTCGCTCACTTCGTTGGCCAAGCGTTTGATAAGGAACTCACCACCATTAGAAGCATCTCCAGCATTAAGATTGAAAGGCATGATACCTGTTACTACGAACTTATCAGAGGTACCTTCCACGTCGTATTCATACCCAGGAGTGGTGTAGGTACTCTTATATCCGTTAGAGCAGGCAGCCCAGAAATCGATACGTGCGGCCAATCGCTCGATGAGTACATTATCGAATGTGTACAATAATCCATCATTAAAGGTCGTCGGCGTTGTTGTCTGGAAGTTCATTGTATAATCAGACTCCGATGACATGATGAAGTTGGTACAGTTACTGGCAGAGGAACTCTCGTTACCATCATAAAGCGTATTAAACCTATAGTTACGCACCTGACCAAGCGTCGTTACCTGACCACGAAGGTCTGCATTAGCAATGACTATGGCATGATATGATTTAGAGAAATCCACATCGCCCTCATTTAACTTCTGATTTCCAGTCGTATAATACGCTTCTACGACTTTTGACTTTCCAAGGTCAGTACCGTTGGCTGTCAGCGGTGTCCCTGTCCGCTCTACTTTATAGTATTTCACCAAGTCAAGCGTTGTAGCATCGCTACCGTTAATGCCGTTTGCATCCTGATAAAGTATCAGCGTAATACCTGATACAGCATTTTCACGCAAGAATCCAGCCTCGCGACCATCGCCGTTCTCACCCGCTGTGGGTCTGTCTCCTTCGGCACGGGTGGAATTGTCATGGCCATTGCCGACTGCTATCGTAAGGTTGATATAGCGAGCCTCCGATTGATTATCAATAATATCTATGTCATCCGTTACCAGACTGCATGCCGATGCCATTGGCAGCAAGAGAAGTGCTGTCAGCAGCTTAAGCAAGCCATATGTCGACGTACGTATGTTCATGACAATTTATCGTAACGGATGTATTTGTTTCTTATTCAAGATTTACATACTGAATGCGCTTAGCCCACGAGAGGACATCCACGCAAACGGTGAGGAACGCTCCATCCTCCCAGCGTTCATTCTTCAGCCACAGCTCCAGACGGTAATCGTACTCACGGTCGAGGTATTCCTGTGGCTGATAGTTATTGATTTCGTAGGCCATACGTCCCTCACAGAGGATGTACGGCAGGTTGAACATAGCCACAACGTCGCCTGATGGCCGTTTACGGATGCACAACACTGCGTTTTTACGTGCCGTGGTGTTGTACCTCAGTCGGTTGAACATCAGGTCGTAGTGAGCCGAATAGTCGGCTGTGGTCCGTCCGTCGCTCTCCACCACTGTCGTCCACTGTGCGTAGGGACGATAGACGACGGAATCGCTATGTGAAGTAACGTTGTTTTCAAAGTCAACGTCTGCATTGTCATCGAGGATGGTGACATCGTATTTCTCGTGATTCACCTTCTCCGGTTCGTCAATCTCTCTCAGTGAGAGGTTCAGATGGTTGGTGTTGCGGATAAGGCTGACAGTGGCGTAGGTAGGAACACCTTTCACCAAATCGACAGTCTCCACACCGTTTGAACTTACCGAACCATTACTATTCAAGTGATATTTCGTAGCGGCAGGCAGGAATTCCTTCTCAGCAATCAGCGTGGTCAGCGTGTGCCACATCGTGTCAAGCGGCGCCTCGGCAGACACCTCACGATATTGGCTCTTGGGATCAGTATCGAAGCAGTCCAACTTTACCATGAAATCCCTGAGATCGCTACCCGCTTCCATTTCCGTCTTGCGATATTTGGAGCCAGGCGTGCTTAATGCCGTCTGCCAGTCCTTCTGTAAGGCTACAGCCTGAAGACGGTAATAGTGATTGGGAGTGAGCTCCTCTTCCGTGAAATGGATGTTGAACCCATAGCGTGAGAGCTCGCTCCCACTCACCGTCCGTTGTGTGACAAGTCTGTCCCACTCATCATACACATAGAGCGTTAGGCCGCCGACATGGTCTTTGAACATGTCTGCCCGCTGAATGTTATAGTCGTAGACGAAGTTGACGTACAAACCTGTAGGACAGTCGTCCATGTCTTCAGTCATCCAGTTACAACTACTCAATGCCAATGCGGCCACCACAGCCACAATGCCCTTTTGTATGATGAGTCGAACGTTCATTGTCGATAAAAGTTTAAGACTTTATTATATCTTTTAATATAAATTAGAGATCCCAAGCCTGAGTACGACGTGCCCAAGACAGAACATTAATCTTTACACTTATATAACCATCTAATTCATCGTCAGTAGTAGGATCATCAGTATAATCAATTGGTTCTGCACTTCCAAGAGTCTTAATGCCTGTTATCTGAAGATCATACCAGTTGTTGCGGAGCATACCATAACGACCAAGGTAGTCATTAGCATTATTATTAGGATAAATATTACCAGGAGTTGGAAGCACGGCTTCTTCACCATTATCATCCCAAATCCAAGTCAGAGTTGAAGGAATTGGGCTAGCTTTTGTTCCTACATGCCAAGGAGTAAGTTCGTCACCAAAGTGCTTGATTCGAATAGCATAATAGCTAACGCCACCTGCATATTTGACAATTTGGCCTATTGCAGCCTTAATCAAAGAGCTAGAAGAGGCAAGGTCGGTTGAAACTGCTGCTGCAGCACCCGACTTAAAATAGGTAGTATTTGACACATCAACAGCATCAATTACCTGAACAGATGCAGGCGAACCATCACTCCATGTGATACCACCGACGTTTGTACTGGAAGCACCAGATTCCACAAGACTCTTGCTCTTGAGGTAATTAAACACAGCGGCCTTTACAATGGTTTCTACGCCAGCCAACTTGTAAATTGTGCTTGTCGCTCCATTTACTGTATAGTAGTTTGTTGACCCATCTCCGACTTGAACTTTCAACTGAGCCAAAGTAGTATTCTTACGAAGTTGGTTGGCAACATTAAATGTATTCTCAAAGCAGTACTGTGGGTTGTCTGTACCAAATTTGTTAGAGTATGTCAGAGTAGCGGAATGGGATAATTCACCGGCACCACCATTGAAGTTCGGGTCTTCTGCAAAGTAGCTGCGGTACTTATAGTCACCTGGATTGTTGGCTGAAGAAATAGCTGTATTACCAGTGAAACGGTAAATCTTGCTAACGCCATTGACAATTCCATCATAATCAGCAGTATTGTCTGTTGAACGGACAAAATATGACTTAGTGTTTGTTTGATCGAGTGACCAACCCAATATGGTGATAGCAAGATCGCTATTATCTTCATCCTTTGTACCAAGTTTTGCACTAGAGGAAAGCTGACCCAATGTCACCTTTGCCATACCACGTTCAACAAAGATTTCGTCTGGCGTACCGCTTTTTGCCTCAGCTTCCGTTGGATACACCTTTGTTATGGGAACAAGTGTGCGGAATGCTGTTCCGTCAGGATTGTCTGTCTTTGTAGAGCCTTTCAGAGTGTACAACGGTGAGTTGGCCATGTAGAAACCTGTTTTTGTCATAGGCTCTGCATTGTCAATAGCAGCATCGTTTACAATGTACGTACGCAATTCACCAAAAGTTTTTCCAGATAATGACACAGATGTACCTGCATTTTTCGCTGTCACATTTTTCTCACCAATAGTAGAACTTGTATTATCAGAGAATGCAAAAATTTCATTGGCATTCAGGATGACAAGCATAAGGTCACCCACAGCAACGGCACCACCAACCTTCTTGACGAGTTTTGCAGAATTAACAGTTACATGTGGGTCTGCATTTACAGGCCAAGAAGTTGACAAATTAAATGCTGTCTTGAATGTTGCATCATCTTCTGTAGCACCCGGAGAGAAAATAAGCAAATGAACATCGTTCACTGCATACTCACCTTCCAATCCATCATCAAGATCAAATTTACCAGCACCAGCACCATTATCATCTGTAGCACGTGTCATGGATTGAGGAGCTGTCGGCAGATTAACAGATACAGCGATGTAGCCTTCACCCACATCCTCTGTCTCAGGGACATTCGCAACATCCTTGTCGGACGAACATGCACCGAGCAATAACCCTACTGCTGCAAGTGCAAGAAAACTTAATTTTTTCATAAGCTTAAAAATTTTAAAGAGTTAATATTAAAAAGTTATATCTGATTTTATCTGTTTACATATGAGATAGCTGTCATTTCGTCAGGATACTGATGGCCTCCAGGTTTTTCGACACATCAAGACCTTTTGCGGCAGCCTGCTGCAGCATAGTATTGGCGTCGTCATAGCGTTGCTGGATGATGGCGATGACAGCCCGTGTGTTCAGGGCTTCTGCCGAGTCTCCAGCACGTTCTAGCAGACTCTCAGCCTTCAGCAGGTCACGCTGACGGATGGCCACATTGGCCAAGTTGACGAGTGCCTCAGGCGCATCGGGATAGACATTGACAGCCTGTTGCATTACCTTATTATATTCATGGCTGTAGGGTTCCATCGTCTGTGCCACATCCCACAACTCACGCAGCGAAAGCTGATAAGGCTTCGTCTTATAAATCTCCTGAGCCTGTTCGAGGGTAAAGTCGCTGAAATTGAACGAGATGTCGTAGTCGGAACGACGCAGACCGGGATAGACGTTCTGTAACAGATAACGGTATTCATCAGTATAGGTGTCCCGGATAGAATGTTCGTCACGGTCGGCCTTGTTGGTGATGTTGTTGTCGAGGTCGGCCAGCACCTTGTCTATGGTTTGGAGAATCTGCTGGCGATGCGGCAGTGTCTGTTCATCCATATCGGAAACGGCGGCACGCAGTCCAATCCAGTTTTCAGGCGTTGCCTCGGCAGGTGCGAAGACGCTGGCGGGCAGATTATAGAGTTTGCTGACATAGGTCGTGAGCGACTTGGCTCGGTTCTCAGCCAACATCTTATTATGCTCATAGGGGCTTTCAGGCGATGCCCAACCGTGAATCTTCACCTGACGCACACTGACATTGGGATCAGCCACCATCACGTCGAGCGTATCGGTAATCTTACGTATCTCGCGACGGTTGTTCATATAGTCGGGCTTCACCTCCCACTTGTCCACGACGAATGTGATGTATGCCGAACCGTGCAGGTTGCGCTCCTTCTTCGATGGAGCGGGCACAATGTCGGCCAGATTGATCAGATCATAGGGATCTGGTGGCGTGAGGTCACCCAGATAGGCCAGTTCGTTCTTCTTCTGATCGCCACAACCGCAGAGGTCACACTCCATATACACGCTGGATCCATTATGCCAGGACTGACGCTCTACGGCATCGGTATAGCTGTAGGTCTGTGGTTCGCCCTTTTCACGGGGCACTTTCACGTAATTGTCTGCATAGAGGGCATCGACACCGTCGCGCTCGAAGATGATCTCCTGTCTGCGTCCGGTGACAATCAAGGTCTTCATCCTATCTATCTGTGTGCTGTCACGGCTGATGATGACCGGTGTGAAAGCACGATAGCGGTTGGAGGGGACAGCCAGTGAGTCGAGCACGAAGTCAAGCGAAACAACCGTCTTACCCTCCGTCTGTGCCACCTGAAAGTTTTTGATCATGACGCGGGTATCGGTTTCCTGTTTCTCACCGGTAAGAAGGACCGTGGTCTGTGCAAAGGCTGACGTGGCGCAAGTCAGCAGGGCTGCTATGATAAATGTAATATTCTTCATTGTCTGCTATTGGTCTTAGAACATATATAATAAGGAAAGGGCAAGTTTTGTGGGACCGATGTAAATCTTGTCGCCATCGTCAATCTTCGGGCCACAAACCTCGCAGTTGTACCTGTCGTAGTAAATATACGCAGCACCTACACCAACGGAAGCCTCGAAGTTCCAATGGCGGGAGAGTACCCACTGATAGCCATAGGCGACACCTCCACCCACGAACCATCCCTCGTGGCGGTAATTCTCCAACTCATCCCACCATCCGAAAGGAGGCTTGATGCCATAGGCGTTGTACTGTCCGCCAAAAGCATGGATACCTACAAATGAGCCGTTGAAGCGGTGGCAGAACCAATAGCGGAACTCAGGGTTGACCACCCAATGCTTAACAAACTTCTGGTCTTCACCATGACCAAACTTCCAAGGATTGAGTCCGTAGAACGCCTGAATGGTGTGCTTCTTGTCGATACCAACCTCCATACCAATGTTAGGTGTGGTGGTAGCATCATACAATAAATTGGTCTTTAAAGCAACCTGCTGCGCTATGACAGGACACGTACAGGAAATCAAAAGAACGATGGACAACACCATCTTTTTTTTGAGTTTAATCTCCACTTCCAAATGAATTATTAGGTTCGATTTACAATTATTACGTTAAATAACGTGCACAAATGTATTATTTTTTTACGATACGAAAACCCGAAATGAGGAATAAACTGTGCAATTTAATTAATTTTAATCAAACAACTATTAAAATTAACTGCCATTAACCGTTGGGAAGCATAAATTGCTCTATTCCGACCCAAGTGATAAGCCCTGCATGAGAACAGAAATAGACACGGGGTATTGTGATGGTTGCGAACAGATTATATACGCTGCGGTCAAGCTGCGGAGAATATGGAATTGACAGCTCATGCGCCTCCCAATATGACCTGATACTCTCCTCGGCCTCCTCCCTGGCAATGGCCACCATCTGAAAACCCGGCTCGGAACGATGCTGCAAATAATAGGCGTTGAGCACGGGCAGTTCACGTTGACAATCGGAACAGCTGGTATTGAAGAAGACGATAACCGCCGGACCAGTCAGGGTATTGGACGAGAATGTATAGCGGTCAGCGCCGTCGACCACCTCCACGGCGAACGATGGCAATCGGTCTCCCACCCCGACAAGATCCGTTTTGTCACTGTCCTTGCCAGGCTCGTCGACCACACAGCCAACAAGAATACACAAAGCCCAAATCAGTCCTATAACCTTCTTCATGACTGCAAAATTACGAAAAGTCGAGCATAAAACAAAGAAAAATATAGTTTTTTGTGGTGATATAAAAAAAAATTACTATCTTTGTCCGCAAAAATCAACTATATATTATAAATAAGGTATGAAACAGTTCTTCAAAATGACACTCGCCACCATCTGTGGCATCGCGATCTTCCTGCTTATTTCAGGACTATTCCTGATGATTTCACTCGTCGGTATGCTCGCCAGCGACTCTGCACCGACAAAGGTGAAGGAGAACTCGGTGTTCGTCATCAAACTTGACGGCGCCATCAGTGAACGCACGGACAACGGCACTCCGTTCGACGCCCTGTTAGGTATGAGCGAGATGAGCAACATGGGTCTCGACGACCTGATTGCCAGCATCCGCAAGGCCAAGGACAATGACGATATCAAGGGAATCTATCTTGAGGGCGGTATTACGGAGTTCGATGCTCCCGCCACCGCACAGCAGCTGCGTGATGCCCTGAAGGACTTCAAGCAGAGCGGCAAATGGATTGTGGCATACGCTGACCAGTATCTGCAGGCAAACTACTATGTTGTATCCGTTGCCGATAAGATCTACCTGAACGATAACGGCATGATCGACTTCCGTGGTCTCGGCGGCAAAGGACAGTACTATAAGGGACTCTATGACAAGATTGGCGTGAAGTATCTCGTGGCCAAGGTGGGCAAATACAAGAGTTATGTGGAGAGCAACACCCTGACGGGCATGAGCGACTACGACCGCGAACAGCGCACGGCCTACCTCAACGGCATCTGGAACTACTGGCTGAAAGACATGGCTGAGGGACGCGGCCTGAAGGCTGAAGACCTGAACCAGATGGCCAACGACAGCATCATGGCCTTCGCTAATCCGCAGTACTACGTCAAGGCAAAGCTCATTGACAAGATTATCTTCCCTGATGAGATCAAGGCTGAGATCAAAGGCCGTCTGGGACTCGACAAGGATGACGAGATTCCGCAGCTGACCATCTCTGACATGCTCAACGTGAAGTCGGACAAGAACAGCGACGGTGGTAAGGTGGCCGTCTATTATGCCTATGGCAGCATCGTTGACAGCGAGACCCAGAACCTGATTAACGGCGGTGGCCACTGCATCGTGGGCAAGAGCACAGCCGAGGATCTGCGCAAGCTGGCTGACGATGACGACGTGAAGGCCGTGGTGTTCCGCGTGAACTCCGGCGGCGGCAGTGCCAATGCCTCTGAACAGATACGTCACGCCCTCAAACTGATCAAGGAGAAGAAGCCCGTGGTCGTGTCGATGGGCGGTGTGGCAGCATCAGGCGGCTACTGGATCAGCTCGCCAGCTAACTATATCTTTGCCGAACCGACCACCATCACCGGCAGTATCGGCATCTTCGGTGCCATACCCAACTTCAGCGGACTCGTTCAGGACAAGCTGGGCGTGACCTTCGACGGCGTGACCACCAACAAATACTCCGACTACGAGATGGACCTCGTACTTGGCAAGGATAACACGGAGACGATGAAATACATGCAGACCTACATAGACCGTGGCTATCAGTCGTTCCTCGACATCGTGTCAGAGGGTCGTGGCCTGAAGCCCGCACAGGTAGACTCCATCGGTCAGGGTCGTGTATGGCTCGCCACCGATGCCCTCAACATCAAACTCGTTGACCAGCTCGGCAGCCTTGACGATGCCGTAAAGAAAGCCGCAGAACTGGCCAAGCTCGACGACTATCACACCCAGGCATATCCAGGAAAGGGAAGTTGGATGGATCAGTTCCTGCCAAAGGAGAATAAGGGCACCTACCTCGACAGCAAGCTGCAGGCAGAGATCAAGGCTCTTCTGGGAGACCTTTATGAGCCGCTGATGGAGATCCGCCAAAGCATCCAAGACGGTAGCACCGTCCAGGCACGACTGCTTGAGAACACAAAGGTTAAGTAGTTGACAGTTAACGGTTGAGGTTTATAGATGGAAGGTGATCTCATCAACACAAACAAGGCCTTACAGCCGCTGAGTTGGCTTTACGGACTAGGCGTCAATTTCAGGAACATGCTCTTCGAAATGGGCATTCTGAAAAGCCGCTCCTTCGACGTACCCGTCATCTCCGTGGGCAACATCACCGTGGGCGGCACAGGGAAGACACCTCACGTGGAATATCTCATCCGTCTGCTGAAAGACAATTTCAAGGTGGCAGTGCTCAGCCGAGGCTACAAGCGCAAGACCCACGGTTTCCTTCGGGCTGACAAGAACTCCACGGTCAGGGACATCGGCGACGAACCCTTCCAGATGAAGACCAAATTCCCGGATATCACCGTAGCCGTTGACGGTAAGCGCACCCGTGGCATCACCCAACTGACCAGTGGCGACAGCGACAGCCAGCCCGATGTCATCCTACTCGACGATGCCTTCCAGCACCGCTATGTGAAGCCGGGCATCAACATCATGCTCGTCGACTACCATCATCTGATCATCTACGACAGGCTGCTTCCATCAGGACGACTCCGCGAGCCGGTGAAGAGCAAGGACAGGGCAGATATCGTGATCATCACCAAGTGTCCGACTGACATGAAGCCCATGGAGTACCGTGTCATCACAAAGGCCATGAGTCTCTACCCCTACCAGCAGCTCTTTTTCTCCACCCACGTGTATGAGCCGCCAAGACCGGTATTCCCGAAGAACGCAAAGACACTGGGGAACTTCAAAGACATGAACGTACTGCTCCTCTCGGGCATCGCCTCACCGGAACAGATGCTTATCGACCTGCAGGAGCGTGCCAGTCAGATTACGCCCTTGTCCTTCAGCGACCACCATAACTTCAGCCAGAAAGACATCATGCACATCAATGAGGTCTTCGCCGGGTTGCCGTCGCCAAAGGTCATCATCACCACTGAGAAGGATGAGACGCGACTCCTCAACACCGAAGGCCTGAGCGACGAGGTCAAACGAAACCTCTACGTTCTGCCCGTCAAGGTCAGTTTCATGCTCGATCAGGAAGAGACATTTAATAAACACATCATAAGCTATGTACGCAAAAATTCAAGAAACAGCATTCTGGCTAAAGGCAAGGATGACAACAAGCCCAAAGACAGCGATCATTCTGGGGACAGGCCTCGGACAATTAGCTTCAGAAATAACTGACAAGAAGGAGTTCCCCTATTCGGAGATTCCCAACTTCCCCGTATCCACCGTCGAAGGCCATAGCGGTAAACTCATCTTCGGCAAACTCGGCGGGGTGGACATCCTCGCCATGCAGGGTCGTTTTCACTTCTATGAAGGCTACTCGATGAAGGATGTCACCTTCCCTGTACGAGTGATGTACGAGCTGGGCATCAAGACCCTCTTCGTCAGCAACGCCTCCGGCGGTATGAACGAGACCTTCCATGTGGGTGACCTGATGATTATCACCGACCACATCAACTTCTTCCCCGAGCACCCGCTGCGTGGTAAGAACTTCCCCACAGGCCCACGGTTCCCGGATATGCATGAGGCCTACGACCAGAAGTTGATCAAACTCGCTACGGACATTGCCCGTGAAAAACGGATACGCGTCAAATATGGTGTCTATGTAGGCGTGCAAGGCCCCACTTTTGAGACACCGGCAGAGTATAAGATGTACCGCATCTTAGGCGGCGATGCCGTCGGCATGTCTACCGTGCCAGAGGTGATCGTCGCTCATCACTGTGGCATCCGTACCTTCGGCATGTCTGTCATCACCGACCTCGGCGGCTTCGACACTCCTGTAGAAGTGAGCCATGAGGAGGTACAGAACGCAGCCAACAAGGCCCAGCCGCTGATGACGGAGATCATGCGCGAGATGATTATCCGCTCAGAACAGGTGGAGAGCCAGATGAAAGAGAAATTCAACACAGACCATCCTACAGAACCATGGAACTAGCGAAACTTGGTGAGTTCGGACTCATTGACCACCTCACCAAAGACATCAAGATCAAGAACGAGAGTACGAAGTATGGCGTGGGCGATGACTGCGCCGTACTCTCCTACCCCGACAAGGAAGTGCTCGTCACCACCGACCTGCTGATGGAGGGCGTACACTTCGACCTTACCTATATAGATTTGAAGCATCTCGGCTACAAGTCGGCGATGGTGAACCTCAGCGATGTGTTCGCCATGAACGGCACACCACGCCAGATCACCGTCTCACTGGCCCTCAGTAAACGCTTCACCGTAGAGGACATGGAGGAGTTTTACGAGGGTCTCCGTCTGGCCTGCGACAAATGGAACGTTGACATCGTCGGTGGCGACACCACATCGAGTTACACCGGTATGGCCATCTCCATCACCTGCATCGGCGAGGCACGTAAGGAGGACATCGTCTACCGCAACGGTGCCCGTGACACCGACCTCATCTGCGTCTCGGGCGACCTCGGTGCCGCCTATATGGGCCTGCAGCTACTGGAGCGTGAGAAGAGTGTCTATTACCAACAGGTAGATGAGGCCAAGAAGAAAGGTGACAAGCATGCCCTTGAGGAATTAGCCCACTTTACGCCTGACTTCAGCGGCAAGGAATACCTGTTGCAGCGTCAGTTACAGACCGAAGCCCGTGGTGACATCATCGAAAAGCTGCGTGAGGCAGGCATCCGTCCCACAGCCATGATGGATATCAGCGACGGACTCTCCTCCGAACTCATGCACATCTGCAAGCAGTCGGGCGTCGGCTGCCGCATTTATGAGAAGAACATTCCCATCGACTACCAGACGGCAGTGATGGCCGAAGAGATGAACATGAACGTCACCACCTGTGCCCTCAACGGCGGCGAGGACTACGAACTGCTGTTCACCGTTCCCATCGGCGACCATGCCAAGATTGAGCAGATAGAGGGTATCAAGCTCATCGGTCATATTACCGACGCCAGATTCGGTCAGATGCTCGTAACCCGTGATAATCAGGAGTTTGAGCTCAAAGCACAAGGCTGGAACCCTCTTAATTGAACATTGAACATTGAATATTGAATGTTAAAAAATACTAACAGATAAACATTTTTCAATCTTCAATGTTCAATTCTCAATTATTCTTAGTACCTTTGCACCCGCAAACGAAAGGAATGCAGAAACCACATGGTGCCTTAGCTCAGTTGGTAGAGCATCGGACTGAAAATCCGTGTGTCACCGGTTCGATTCCTGG
>JAEEGH010004273.1_pt1 | contig 36792 bp, 26 predicted proteins | sample 9134181 | NCBI WGS metagenome assembly JAEEGH01 (sample SAMN16246544, study PRJNA631951) | gut metagenome | biome: gut microbiome; feature: rumen; material: DP-attached | host: Bos | place: Iran: Karaj | collected 2018-10
ATCAGGACTAAATCACGGTTTTTTGAAGCTTAAAAAAATCACCGCTACCAGTAGCGTGTGTTGTTAACATAAATAGCAGTTTTATTCATAAAACTTCTGTTATGAAAAATATTTCCTTTGACAAATGAAAAATTTGTCTGGCGAATTTTTATGTAAAAAAAATGAAAGGAGGAAAATCCAGAAGTTAGTCCAGTAAACCGAAGTTTGTCGGAACTCAACGCGAGTAAATTTTTGAAAACGAGTTGAAAGCTGCGTGAGATAGTCACATAAATTTCAACTTGTATCACTACGCGGGGAACAATCCAGTGAAGTATATTGATCCGGATGGAAGGCATACATGGATAAAAGCAGAGTCAGAATGTGATGTTCATTATAATAGTTTGTTTGATCCTGCTCTTCGAAATTGTTCTGCAGCTTTTTATACAGATATTGAACATTATAGATTAGTTAGGCATAGTGGAACTATTGATAATCATATATATAGCATCTCAGGAACCAAAGATATTATAGATATTCGTCAAGGAGACATTCTCCTGCAAAGTAAGACTCAAGTGGTATTAAAGAGATTTAATGTTGAACTTGATGGACAAAGTTATGATGTGTTTACAATGAAAGGTACTTCAAATACAAGGTTATTGTTTGTGACAGACTCTCAGGTAATTGATTCTGTATTAATTTCAAACGATTTTAATAAAGATGACTTATCAATATATAACGGTTTTTTCAATAGAGATAACATTGTAGATTATATTGGTAAAAATGATGCAATGAATCTAGCCATAGCAACGGGTACTTTTGGTTTAACATTTAAGATGGATCCTATCTTAGGAAACTTCACTGAAGGATTAATAGATTATTTAGCCTCAATGAATGGGGGCAATATACCACAAACTATCGGAATTGATAAGCAAATACAGGATTTGATAAACCAAATAATAGCAGAGTCAGATTAGGGAAAATAAAATGAAAAGCAAAATTATAAAATTATTAATAATCATAATCATCTTTGTATCATTTATTTTGTTTGTGTTTTCAAGACTTAGATTTTTTGATGATGAACTATATGTAAAACTATTTTCTGAGGACATATGTTTTAATTTTCAGAAACATCTATCACAGAAAGATATACTGGATGAATTTAAGAGACTTAAGAAAGAGGCTTATGTAAAAATAAAATATATTGATGAATCATATTCGTCTTTGTTATATTCAAATGAAAGTGATGTTTTTAGAATAATAGAAATAAAGAACGGTAAAATTGAAAATTCTTTATATAGGCCTCATTTCGATTTTGAAATAGATGGTAGGTATGTTTCTTTTACTTTTGAAGATAAATTTTTGAAACATATTGATGGAATTATGATGAGCTTGGATACAAATTCAAATGAGACTCAAAGCTTTTATATACCTATTAATACTAGAACTGATAAATATAATTTTATAATAAAGTTGAATGATGAAAACATATTAGATTATAATTTTTCGATTGATTATGCTCATTGGAGTGGAAGCAATTGGAAATTGAAACTCTAGATTCTAAAATTTTAAGGGATTTTTCTTAGTCACATAAAAACCTGATTTGTATGTCCCATATAAATTGCAGTTTATCAGGACTAAATCTCGGTTTTTTTTGGAAAAAAAAGGTAAAAAATTGACATTGCTTTTTTTGTCAATTATATTTTCGCTGATTTCATAATGTTTCAATAATTACAAAATATAACGGTTTCTTTGAAATAAGAAATCGGATGGCTAAAATTTAGGACTGCTCCCGCCCTGAAGTTGTGGCGAAGCCAGTCGGGGTACCAAGCAACGCAAGGACGGTTAACAAAAAATAATCTTGTACAAGATAAAAAAAAACTGTAAAGAAATAATTTTTAAACCGATATAATTCATACTTAAACAAAACGGAGATTAATATGAGTTTAGAAATTATTAATGAAATTAAGATCAAAATGGAAGATTCAATTTCTTCTGAGCAGATGAAGAAACTGGAGCATGTATTAGCTGAAGTTCTTTATTCTATTCCGCCATGCAGTATTAAAAAAAAGAATCGTGAAAATTTGATTAAGCAATTTATTAGTGCCAAAAGAATAGAAGGTATATCTGAAAAAACTGAAAGGTACTATTCTTCTGTCTTGAATTATTTTGAAACAAAGATAAAAAAAGAACTTTGTACTGTTAGTACTGAAGAAATTCGTGATTATTTAATAATATATCAGAAAGAGCATAATTGCACGAATCTTACTTTAGACAACATGAGAAGGATTTTATCCAGTTTTTATAAATGGCTTGAAGAAGAAGACTTTATAATTAAAAATCCAATGATTCGTATTCACAAAATAAAAATTCCTGTAAAGATAAAATCGGCATTAACTGATGAACAGATTGAGATGATAAGAAAAAAAGCTTCTTTCAGTAAGAGAGATCTAGCAATTTTAGATTTCCTTCTATCATCAGGAATAAGAGTAAGTGAACTTAATAAACTCAACAGAAATTCAATTGATTTGGAAAACCGTTCCTGTCTTGTGTTTGGTAAGGGGGCAAAACAAAGGAAAACTTATTTTGATGTCCGCACTAAAGTGGAAATTTAAAATTACCTGAAAGAGCGGAAGGATAAAAATAAGGCTTTGTTTATAACAGAACGTAAATATAACAAGGGCAGCTGCAAACGTTTGTCAATTAATGCTATTGAAAAGATTGTAAGAGATATTGGAAAGAGGGCAGAAATCAGTAATGTTCATCCGCACAGGTTCAGAAGAACTCTTGCAACCCGAGCAATTGACAAGGGAATGCCAATTGAACAGGTTCAGGTTCTTCTTGGGCATACCAAGATTGATACAACTCTTAAGTATGCAAATGTTCTGCAGGCAAACGTAAAGTTCGGGCATCAGAAATATCTGTGCTAGAAAATTAAAGCCTCTGTACTTATATTTGAGAGAAGTCCCTGCAAACAGATTCAACAGCCTGATAGAGTTTTTCCATAGCTTGCCTGCTTGTAGAAACTCCAAAACTGAATCTTACAGCGCTTTCCTTTTCATCTTTAGTCAGGTCCATATTGTCAAGAACAGGTCTTTCGTGATGGCCCTGAGAACAGGCACTTCCAGTTGAAATGTAAAAGCCTTTTTCACTAAGGGCTCTTTCCATTACCTGCCCAGGAATTCCTCTGAAGCTGGCCTGAAGAATCCATGGAGAAAAACTAAGATTCTGTTCCTGACAGGCTTTTTTATCCAGGCGGATTTTTGGAATTATAGTGCAGTTCTTTAAGTGACTGAGTTTTTCCATAAGTTCGTCTGTATATTCAATCTGTTTATTGTAGCGGTCTTTCATCTCAGGGTTTGAATCTGAAATGTAATATTTTTCAAGACAGCGGGAAAGTGCCCATGCTCCAAAGACATTTTCTGTGCCGGAGCGAATGTTTTTTTCCTGTCCGCCGCCTCTTAAAAATGGAGTAATTTCCTTAGACAGATACAAAAGTCCTATGCCTCTTGGACCGCAGATTTTGTGTGCAGAGAAGGCTGCTGAATCAATCCCTTTATGATTGAGATCAAGGGGAATTTTTCCTGCTGCCTGGACACAATCCACATGAAAAAAAGGTTTTCTTTTATTTTTTCCAATTTCATTGAGGGCGTCTGCAATTTTATAGATTTCCTGTACGGCACCTGTTTCATTGTTTACCGCCATGAGGGCTACAAAGACTGTATCATCCTGCAGTTTTTCAAGAACGGCTTCCTTTGTAATAAATCCATTTTTATCTGAATTTACTTTTATTACCTGCCAGCCGCAATTTGTAAGCATTTTACTCATTTCGCGGATTGCAGGGTGTTCAATTGAAGATACTAACACAGAGCCTTTCTGTGGTCTTGTTAAAATGCTAAGCAGAGGAATGTGATCACTTTCGGTTCCCCCGGAAGTAAAATAAAGACAGGAACTTTTAACTCCCAGCGCTTTTGCTGCTCTTTCCCTTGCTTGTTCAAGTATTGTTCTGGCATCTTTTCCTGCATTGTGTATGCTGGAAGGATTTCCCCAGTGCTCTATTGAAAGTTCAAGTGCTTCCCTTGCGATTTCTTCATCCAGCGGTGAAGTTGCTGCGAAATCAAAATAATGTTCTTTTTCCATGGTTTTACCTTTATCTTAAACGAAAAATAATCAGTCTGTAAAAAGCGGTATAAGTTCATCGTCTTTAAAAGATTTAATCTGTGTTTTACAAACATCTTCCTGAACTGTACATCTTACTAATCCGCTTGAATTATTTTTCTTGTCCTTATGCATTGCTTTTAAAAGTTCCAGAATAATATTCTCTTTTTTACAGGCTTTATCTTCCAGAACTGAAGGAAATGCTTTTGTGTCGTATCCGTATGCCTGAAGAAGATTCCGGACTCGTACAGGGTATGACTTTTCACAAATACTAAGTCTGTCTGCAAGTTCTGCCTGCCTCATCATTCCCCAGCAAACTGCTTCTCCATGGGTAATTTTTCCAAGTCCTGCAACTGCTTCCAGTGCATGTCCAAAAGTATGGCCCAGGTTTAAGAAAGCCCGCCTTCCTTTTTCCTTAAAATCTTCCTGCACGATAGAAGCTTTTGCCCTTACACATTCTTCAATAATTTTTTCCAGGAGATTTAAGTCTCTTGCAAGAACTTTATCTGGATTTTCTTCAAACATTTTAACAGTTTCCTGATTAAAGAGGAGGGCAGTTTTAATTGCCTCACCCAGTCCGGAAATGTATTCGTTATGAGGAAGGGAAAGAACAAATGAAGGCCATACGTATAGTTTTTTTGCAGGATGAAAGGCTCCCAGCATATTTTTGTATCCTTCAAAATCACAGCCGGTTTTTCCTCCAACTGCCGCATCTACCATACTGAGAAGGGTTGTAGGAACAAATTCTACATCAATTCCCCTCTTAAATATAGATGCCGCAAAACCTGCCATATCAGTTAAAACCCCACCGCCAACAGCAATCATCAGGGAGTTTCGGTCCAGATTATTTTCAAGTGCAGTTCTTACAATTGTGAGAACTGAATCCATTGTTTTAAAGGATTCTCCTGCTCCAAGCACAAGAAGAATATCTGTTTCATGAAAAGCAATGTATTCGCCTGTTTTTTCATTAAGGATTTTTTTATTTGTGAATTGATTAAAGAAATCCTCTGCAGATTCCAGTCTGGTGATTGTTAAATCTGAAATAAATAATCTCTTCTGTTCACTTTTTTCAGCAAAGAAAACTGAAGAAAGATCTGGATTTCCTTTGTAAAAATTAATTTCGGTTTTGTCATAGCCTGAATTTTCAGGATACTGGAGGATAAACTTTGATTCTTTCATATTAAATATTATTTTAATAATTTTTTGAATCCATTGCAACGTAAGTATCAATAACTTTATTTACTCTTGCAAGTTCTCTGTCCAGTGTTTTTTTGTAATCCAGTTCTCCTGTAACAATTTTGTAACGTTCATCTTCCCAGTTCTGAAGATCAGTAATCCAGAGAAAATTAAAATTTGTTGTACTTGCTTTTTCGGCCCAGAGCTGAGCTTCCTGCCAGTAATAATAGCCGGCCTCATAAAAAGTTTTTGCTTTTTCAAGATTCCTTAAATATTCGTCTTTCCAGGGAGCGTCGTAAAAATAAGCAGTCTCCTTGTCATAAATTCTACCAAGTCTAAGGTGCTGTTCAAGAAGTTTAAGATTCAGGTGCATCATAAAAAGATAGCGGTATTTTTCCCAGTGCTCTTCATCTTCAATTTTAGCCATGGCATAAAGAGGATTTGCAAATGGAGCTTCCACAGCTTTTTCCAGCCAGTAAATGTTTTCAATGCAGTCATCACTGGTCTGGGCATAATGGATGTGATAGAGTTTGTAATAATCTTCCTTATACTTGCAGACATAAGCTGAAGCATTGCTGACAAAAATAATTGCAAGTAAAAGAATTGCAGCTCCACGATTCAAGAGAGATTTTATTGTAAAGAAATTATATTCAAACTTATTATTAGAGTTTTTCACATCTTCATTATCGGAAACAATAAGTATGAATTTAAGTTTTACTTAATTATTTTTAAGTTTTATCCCGGTAGTTTCTTCAACTTCCCTAATAATTTCATCTGTTATTTCTTCTACAGGTCTGTTTGCGTCAATAATATGGATTTTCATGCCATTCTCTTCTTTTTCAGAAGAATATTTATCAAGCACCTTTTTGTAATTTTCAACAGTTTTATTAAGGAAAGATTCTTTTTCGTATATTTCCCTGATTCCACGCCCCTGAATACGCTTAAGAGAGTCCTGAGGTTTTATGTCAAAGTAGAAAAGAAGCTGGGGCAGAGGAAAAAACTTGTTCAGGTGGCGGACCAGTTCTGCATCTCCATCTGTAGACTGATATGCCAGGCTTGAAAAGAGGTATCTGTCTGAAATTACGATTTTACCTTCCTGGCAGGCCTTTTTTACACCTGTAACTAAATTACTGCCTTCCGTCTGCAATTCTCCGTCCAGATGTTCGTTTCTGTCTGCTGCAAACATAAAAGCGGCTGTAGAAGGAGAAACTTTTACATCCCCCTTTAACATTTGTCTGAGAAATTTGCCTGTGGGAGCAGAAGTTGGTTCTGCAGTAAAAAGAAGTTTTTCGTGATTAAGTGCCTGCAAGGCCTTTGTTTGAGTAGATGTTCCTGCGCCGTCAATTCCTTCAAAAACAATAAAATTCTTCAGTATCATAATTTTTCCCTGTATAAACAATCTATTTTTGTTATTTAATGGACTTTAAGATGTTATTTCAATAGAATATTATAGGATAATTTTTAAAGAAATTTACCGAAAAATAAGAAAGAAGGCAATCTCTCTAAAAATTTTTACAGGGATGTTAATATATAGAGGTCTATAAAGAAGGCATGAAGGCAAAAATCAGAAAAATCATCATAGTATTTTCATGTTTTCTCTTATTTTCTGCAGGAACAGTGGCTCTTGTAAGGCCAGTTTATCTTCGTCTTACGGAGAAAATACAGCAGATTGAAGAAAAATATCTGAATCTTCTCTACGAACAGACTGGTCTGGGGGTATCCTACAAATCACTTTCTCCTTCCATTCTCTCTGGAATTAATTTAAGAGGGGTAAAAATTTATGATAAGTCAAGCGGAGATTCAATTCTTTCCATAAAAAAAGTTTCAATCGGCTATTCTTTAGGAAAACTGTTAAAAAAAGATTTATCACATGTTTTTACAAAGCTTAAGATTATTGATGTAAATTTTGATTATTCCGGGGAAAAATATCCTGAAGTAACTGAAAAACTTATGAAACTTTTCAGCCAGAATCAGGAGCAGGAACAGGAAATGGTTGAATTTACGGAGGATCTGGTAAATCAAATCAAAAACGGTCTTTTTTTTCTTCCATTTAATGTGCAGATTAGAAATACAAGACTTCACTTTGCTTTTGAAGGAAACGATATTTCAGCTGTTCTTAATAATATTGAAATTATAAAAGAGGGTGGAGTTGCAATATCCACAAATATTAACGGGGATGTTCTTGCAAAACTGGGGGCATTGAATAATCAGTCTCTGGGAATAAAGTATAATGTCAATGCAAAGATTTTAAATCGAGTTCAGGACAGTTCTATTTTTTTAAGTGTTGATACTCATTCCAGGGCCGACTATTCTCTGGCAAAAATGGAATATCTTTTCCGTTATGGAGATGGAATTTTTCATCTGAACTCCATTCAGCAGACTTTGCCTTACGATATTTCATTTTCCTACGATATGAATAAATCTCAGGCCGATGTTCAAATTTCTACGGATAATCTGAATCCTTTTGCCCTGGTAAAAATGCCTCCTCTTCCAAGTCCTATGGACAAGATTAATGGCAGCCGCCTTTCTCTTGATGGTGGATTTAGTTTTAATACAAAAACTCTGAATTACAAATGGAATGCCATTGGATCTGTCATGCTTTCAAGAGCTTTAATTCCTTCAGGGGAAAGGGTTGTCCTTAATGCCAGGGGTGATAATAATGATGTTATTATAAATTCCCTCCATGCGTACGGAGAAATGCTTGAGGCTTCCCTCAGTGGTACTTTTAATATTCCTAGGCTGGAACCTTCCATTACGGCAGAACTGGCTCATTTTACTCTTCCAAACGGAAATCAAATCAGCGGGGAACTGTATGTGGAAATGCAGAAGGGAAAGTATCTGGCTTTTATTCCACAGCTCTTCCTTGGAGATAAAAGTTTTACCGCAATTCAGGCAAAGGCTGGTCTGGGCAACAATCAGATTGATTTTTCCTTTAACATGAGCGACTATGCCCACTATGAGTATTCAACTCCTGCAGAATTAAGTATGGAAGGTCTTTATCAGATGGGAGCTGGCCAGGAAGTTCAGTTAATTCTGGATGTAAAAAATCTTTTTGCTGATTCAGTTCTTGATGCAATAGCCTTTTGTCTGGATGAAGAAAGTGCTGCTTCTTTAATGGGTGCAAGAGACATGGTTTCACCATTTATTATGAGTACCCAGATTTATTTATCAACGGATTTTAAGGATATAACTTATAATTCACCATACACAATTGTTGCCAATACAAAAGAAAACAAGCAGGCTCTTTTGCTTTCGTTTGACGGAACACAGTCTTCTGTTCAGGTAAGCCAGCTGGAACTGCTTTTCAATGCAATTGCCTTACAGGCAACAATCAATGCTGATATTGACCTGGAAGAAGAGCAGATTCTTTTTGCAACAAACTTTAACCTTAATTCCATACCTTATCATCTTGACGGTTCCTTTACTGAAGGTCACTGGCTGAATATTACAGGTAATTATGGCCTTGATGTAATGGTCAATATTGGAAAAGAACTGTATGGTTCAGCAGAATATACTAACATGCCTCTTTCACTGGGGGATTTTCTTTTCTATTCTTCTTTAAGGACTAATTTTGAATACGCCCTTGAAGGAAAGAATTTTCTTGAAAATACCTTTAAAATTGTTCTTGAAAATTTTGAAATTCATGAAAATAGTGGAAAAATCCCATTTGATCCGAAAATTTCTCTTGGTGGAAAAATGGATAACAAGGGACTCTTCATTGATTCAATTTCCTACACTGATAAAAGTTCTTCTCTCTTTGGAAGTGCAACGGCTGACTGGACTTTAAATAACAGTATTATCGAAAATATAAATTTCAATATGAAAGTTGATAATCCTCTTTCAGAAGAAAAGGTTTCCCTTCAGGCTAATTTAAATGGCGCAAATCTGAATAGGGGAGAAACTGTACCTGATATTCTGGACTATAAGCTTCTTGTGACCGGGGATTTATCTGAAATCTTCATGGGGCGCTTTATAGACAATCAGTATGAAGATGACACTTTAAATGCCTTTATCCGTGTGGACGGAACTTTACGTAATCCTTATGGAGTCCTTAATATTCAGCGTTTCCGGATGGATTTGAACGGCTATCCTATTAATGCAGGCGGCCTCATAACTTTTGAAATGAAGGATGATCAGAACTGGAATCTGGATCTTACAAATCTTTATGCTTATTACAATTTTGTAGAACTGACAGATTTAAAAGGTTCAATGAACCTTAAAAAATTTACAGGAAACTTTTCAGCAAATGCCCAGCTCACTATGGGAGAAAAGGATTTGAAAATTCCAATGAAGCTTGCAGTTGAGAATCTTTCTCCTCAATCTAATGCTTTTGTCCCTGAAGTTTTCAAAATCAATCTGAACAGCCCTGCTATGACAGGTTCTCTTTTAAATGAAAAAATTCCTCTGAATGTGGATATTATCCGGATGAACGGAATGTGGACCTTCACTACAAATGAAAATATTGGTGCCAATGGTTACTTTACGGACAAGGGGGACATTTCTTTAAGAATTAATGAAAAGAAGCCTCTGCATTTTAATCTGGCTGGAAATATTAATATTCTTAAGAACAGTCTGGACATTAAAGTATCTGATTTCTATCTTGATGCTTCTAAATTTTCAAAGTATTTTAATTCATCATATTTTTCACTTTACTCCGGTCAGCTGGATGGCAGCCTGGAAGTGTCCGGTGTATTTACAGATCCGTATCTTGACGGACAGATCAATATTCTTAATCTGGATTTTAATCTTCCTGATTTTATTCCGGAACATTTTACTTCTAAATCTTTTTCAATCTCTATGACCCAGGATAATATTCTGCTGGATGATTGTTTATTTAATATAAAACATACAGATCTTGTTTTAAATGCAGAAATAATTCTTGACCGCTGGTCTCTGGACAGTCTTCAGTTTACGGCAAAAACAAATGGAAAGGATGGAATTCCTATTGATGCAAAAGTTCCTCTTGTAAGTGCCAAAGGTAATCTGGGCCTTGATTTGTCCATGTCATATAATGGAAATGATTTGAATGTTGCCGGTAATGTAAGTCTTGATAATTCTGAAATTACTGTTCTTGATATGTCAAAAATGGGTTCCCTGCAAGGAAATAAAAATGACAGTCAGCAGCAGCCTAGAAATGAAAATAAGGCAGCAAGTCCTGCTCCAAATCCTATTGATGTAAATGCGGACGTAACCCTCATTGTTGGTCAGAAAGTGCATTTTGTGGTAAATCCTATTGTCCGCGCCCTTATTGCTCCAGGTACACCTATTAATTTGACTCTTAATACTGCGGAAAATCTCTGGACCGTAAAGGGGGACGTTGTACTCAGGGGTGGAGAAGTGTCTTACCTGAACAGAAACTTCTATCTTAAAGAAGGAAGAATCATTCTTAATGAAAATCAGGATGCTTTTGATCCAAATCTCACTCTTCGTGCAGAGACTCGTGAACATGACGAACAGGGAGAATCTGTTACAATTACCTTGTCTGCCATAAGACAGCATGTGTCTAATTTTAATCCATCTCTGTATTCAACTCCTGCAAAATCCCTGAACGAGATTTACGAGCTTCTGGGACAGGCTGCAGCTGGAGATGCAGAGGATGTGGGTGGTCTGATGATTTCCGCACTGGATTACGGTGTTCAGGTTACTGTTGTGCGTAAACTGGAAAATGCATTGCGTGACTTGTTTAATTTTGATATATTTTCTATTCGAACAGCCATTCTTCAGAATGCAATTAAGCAGGGGCTTAATATGGATTCAAACGATGAAAAGGTTTATTCATTTAGTAACTATTTTGATAATTCGACTGTTTATATAGGCAAATACTTCGGGGAATCGCTGTATTTGGACGCTATGCTGCACTGGACATATGATGAACTTGCAGCTGAGTCCGGGGATTCTGCCACAGGGCTTGTATTCCATCCGGAAATTGGTCTTGAACTTTCATCTCCTGTTGCAAACATTAGATGGAATTTTGCACCGGATCTGGGGGATTTACAAAATTCCTGGGTAAGCGGTAATTCTATTACACTTTCCTGGAGATTGTCATTCTAATAGTTGCTATTTGTGAGTTATAGTAATTAAAAAATATTCAATATAGAGGATTTTTATGCGTAATAAGCGTCTCTGCCTGTTTGTTTTTCAGCTTTTTTTGATTTTTGCTTCAGCCCTTCCTGCTTTTTCACAGGAGGATGAAGGCTGGTACTGGAATAAGCCTATTAAAACTGTAACATTTCAGGGATTAAGCTCAGTAAAAAACAGTGATCTGGAAGGTATAACCAGTGCATTTGTTGGAAAAAATCTTACTGAAGATGTTTTTGCAGATTTATTAAACAGAGTTTTTGCCCTTAATTATTTTGATGATGTAACACCGAAAGCAATTCCTGGTGATCAGAACCGTAATACAGTAAATATTGTTCTGGTAGTAAAGGAAGCTCCTGCTGTTACAAAAATTGAATACAGGGGAAATAATCAGGTTCGTATAGCTGAACTTAAGGAAGTTACCTCAATTAAAGAAAAGGATATTTTTTCAGAAAGCAAGGTTCTTCTTGATGAGAGGGCAATTAGAGATTATTACATTAACAAGGGTTATACTGCAGTAAAAGTAAGTTCTGTCTGTGACAAAAATGATTCAGGAGTTACAGTTACATTCAATATTTCTGAAGGAAAACAGACTGTAGTTGCTTCAATAAAGTTTGAAGGAAATGTTATTGTTACTGAAAAAACTTTAAAGAGTAAGTTGTCTCTTAAGGAAGCAGGGGTTTTCCAGAAGGGGGAATTCCAGGAATCTTCCCTTGAGCAGGATAAACTTACCATTAACTCTTATTATCATAACAGAGGCTATATTGAAGCCAGTGTTCTGGATGTTAAGCAGGAAAGAAACTATAACGAAGAAAAACAGCGGGATGAGCTTACAATTACTTTCGTAATCCAGGAAGGTACTCAGTATACTTTTGGTGGTATTACATTTACCGGAAATAAAATTTTTTCAACTGAGCAGCTTCAGGGACTCGTTAAGCTTAAGGCAGGCGATCTTTACAATGAAACAAAACTTCAGGAAAGTTTCTACGCAATTCAGAATCTTTATTATGAAAACGGATATACTGCAAATCAGTTTATTCCTCATGTTCAGAAAAATTCAGAAGACAGATTGATTTCTTATTCCCTTCAGATTGTTGAAAATGCAAGAAGCCATGTTGAACATATTATTATCAAGGGAAATTCAAAAACTAAGGAAGATGTAATTCGCCGTGAGATTCCTATTGAGGACGGGGACATTTTCTCAAACACAAAGGTTTACACTGGTTTAAGAAACCTCTACAACCTTCAGTATTTCTCAAATGTTCTGCCGGAAGTAACCCCTGGTTCTGAAGCAAATCTTGTTGATATCGTGTTTAATGTAGAGGAAACAAGTACAACAACCCTTGATTTCGGATTTACTTTCTCTGGTGTATCTGATCCTGAACAGTTCCCTATTGCTATTTTTGCAAAGGTTACAGATTCAAACCTGTTTGGAGAGGGACGTTCTGTTTCAGCAAGCCTTAATCTTTCTACAACTGAACAGTCAGCCAGCCTGGGATATGGTCAGAACTGGCTCTTTGGTCTTCCAATTACATTTCAGGCTTCCCTCTCATATGCTCATGAGAGCAATTATACTCTTATTAACGAATTAATGCCTGATGGTACAACAGATGATGATACCTATTACATGGAATATCAGAGTCACGATTTTACCTTCAGTGTTGGCGTGGGCAGAAGATGGACACCTGACTGGGCAATCATTAATGCAACAACAGGTGTTTCAAGTTCCCTGATTAACAATATTTACGATTCAACCCTTTATACTCCAATTGATTCATCAATTTCTGATTATAACAATAACTGGGAACCTCGTAATTCCATTTTCGGATCTGTATCAATTGATGACAGAGATGTAAATTATGATCCTACAAACGGCTGGTTTGTAAGTCAGAGACTTGCCTGGTACGGACTTATGCCTGAAGGTTTCCTTCCATTTGCTCCAGAGTGGGGTGAAACACAGTTCTATTTAAAGTCTGATACAAAGGCTGAAGCATATAAGACTCTCTGTAATATTCCTGTTTCAGATACTTATAATATCAAGCTGATCCTCATGGGCTATACAGGTCTTTCAATGGAATTCCCTGCATTTGATTCAACAATCAAGAAGGCTAATCAGCTTTATATTGATGGTATGTTTGCAGGCCGCGGATGGTATATATATAATATTAAACGTGGAAAGGCCCTCTGGAATAATACTGTAGAGCTTCGTTATCCGGCTGTTCCAGGTATCCTTGCACTGGATCTTTTCTTTGATGCAAGTATGATTAAGTCTTCAGTTTCTGATGTATTCACAGACTTTGGTAATCTGGATGACTGGTACTTTAGTTTTGGACCTAGTATCAGATTTACAATTCAGCAGTTCCCAATCAGACTGCTCTTTACAAGTACATTCCAGGCTGGAGAAAATGGTATTATCTGGGAAGACAGATATGGTAGTGAAGTTGATAACTTCTGGGAAAGCTTACACTTTAAGTTATCATTCTCTGTTCCAAACAGATAATTCCGTCTGAATATATGCTTTGATTTTTTTAAGATTTTTAATATAATGGCTCTTCAGAATCCTTAACTGAAGGGTTCTGAAAGACACAGGAGATTTTTTACATGAAAAGTTCAACTTTAAAGAAGGTTTTATTACTTGGTTTATTTGCTTTATCCCTTGCCGGAACTAAAGTTTTTGCTCAGCAGATTACAAAGTTTGCTGTTGTTGATACAGATCGCATTTATCAGTCTTACTATAAGAATTCTTCCGCTTTAAAGAATTATGAAACTAAGAAAAACGAATTCCAGAAAGAAATTGACAAGCGCACTGAAGAATTGCAGAAGCTTCGTCAGACAAAGCTTACTTATGAAAAGGCCGGCGACCAGGAAATGGTAAAGTCTACACAGGCTGAAATTACAAAGAAAACTCAGTCTTTAACAGATTACATTAAGGCTAAGAATATTGAACTTGAAAATCTTAAGAGTAACCTTCAGAAAAATGATGCATTCTATCAGAAGCTTTACGCTTCTATTGCAAGAATTGCAGAAAAAGACGGTTACTCAATGGTTTTAAGTCTTCAGGATACAACTTCAATTCTCTGGTACAGTAACTCAGTTGATATTACAAATGATGTTATTCTTGATCTTGGTTTGAGAATCAGATAATAAATGTCAGAAGAAACAACTCCTCTTATTGCACAATATCAGAGTATAAAAGATGAGCATCCAAATGAGGTGCTCTTCTTTCGTCTGGGAGACTTCTACGAGATGTTTAATGACGATGCCGTAGAAGTTTCTCGTCTTTTAAATTTGACCCTTACACACAGAGCTTCTTCTCCCATGTGCGGTATTCCTTATCATGCTGCAAAAATATATATTGCAAGACTTTTGAGATTAGGAAAAAAAATTGCAATTGCAGAACAGATTGGAGAAATTGCTCACGGCAAGGGGCTTACAGAAAGAAAAGTTATTGAAACTATTACTCCTGGCACGGCTACAGAAAGTGAATACCTGGAAGGCAGCAGTAATAATTTTCTTGCATCTTTCTGCATTGTTAAGGATACTTGTGCTTTTGCTTTCATTGATGTAACCACCGGAGAATTTAAGGCAACCTCTTTTTCAAAAAAGGAAATGCATAATTCTTTTCCTAAAGAGGCAGGCCGTCTTTCACCAAAGGAACTTCTTCTTCCTGAAAGTTTAAGAAATGATCAACTGGTCAAGGATACAATACAGTCTCTTAATAATGTAAGTGTTTCTTACTATCCGGACTGGAACTTTAATAAGGATTTAAGTTACAAAAGACTTTTAAGACAGTTCAATACTCAGTCTTTACGGGCTTTTTCTTTAACTGAAAACTCTCCTGAAGTAGTACCGGCAGGTTTCCTTCTGGATTATCTTGAGAAAACTACAAATTCCCATATTCCTCATGTAAATGGAATCAGTATTTATTCAGATGCTCAGTATTTGATTATTGATGATTCCAGCCGCCGCAACCTGGAAATAACGGAAAATCTTCGTGACGGAAGCAGGGAATTTTCACTGCTTGAATGTGTAAATTATACTTCAACTGCTATGGGAAGCCGTATGTTAAAACAATGGCTGTCCTTTCCTCTTACAGACCTTAAGCAGATTGAAGCAAGACAAAATCATATAGAATTATTTACAAAAAATTTAACTTTGCTTCATCATATTCAGGAATCATTAAGCGGAATCCTTGATATAGAAAGACTTGCCGGCAGAATTGCAATGGACAGGGCTCATGCAAAAGACCTGCAGGCTTTAAAGAATTCTCTATCACTCTGGATTAAGGCAAGTGAATATCTTAAAGAATCAGACTTTGGCTCAATAGATTTAAATGATGCTCATTCCATTGTAAATTTAATTGAAAGTTCAATTCTGGATGATCCGTCAACTTCCCTTACAGATGGTTCAATCATTAAAGACGGCTGGAGCGAGGAACTGGATCACTGGCGGGATATTCACAATAATTTCAATAAAGTTCTTGAAGAATATACTGAAGAAGAAAAGGCTAAAACCGGAATTCAGAATTTAAGAATCCGGAATAACGGAAATATGGGCTACTTTATTGAAGTAACCAAGGGAAAACTGGATAAAGTTCCTGACCACTTCATGATAAGAAGAACCCTGGTAAATGCCCAGAGATTTACCACAGAAAAACTTCAGTCTCTTGAAGAGAATCTAAATGAATCATCTGGAAAAATCCTTCAACTTGAAAGGGATCTTTTCCTTGAAATCAGAAACTCACTGAAGGAAAAGGTTCTCTACCTTAAACAGCTTTCAACACAGATCGCCTACACTGATGTTTGTGCATCCCTTGCTCAAGCTGCATGTAAGAATGGCTGGTCAAAACCCTTTATGTCTGAAGAAAAAATTTTTGATGTAAAGAAGGGCCGGCATCCTGTAGTAGAGGCTCACATTCCTACCGGAGAATTTGTTTCAAATGATTTGACTCTCATGGAGAATGAGGAAGGAATAACTTTTGCCCTGATTACAGGTCCAAATATGGCAGGTAAAAGTACTTACCTGAGACAAAATGCATTAATTTCTCTTCTGGCACAAACCGGTTCCTTTGTTCCTGCAGAAAGTGCAAGGCTTGGAATTGTTGACAGGATATTCTGCCGTGTAGGAGCAAGTGATAATCTTGCAAGGGGAGAATCAACTTTTCTTGTTGAGATGACTGAAACTGCAGGTATTCTTCGTTCAGCTACAGACCGGTCTCTTGTAATTATGGATGAAGTTGGCCGTGGAACTTCTACGGAAGATGGTCTTTCAATTGCCTGGGCTGTAAGTGAATATCTGTTAAATAAAATTAAGTGCAAAACACTGTTCGCAACTCACTATCATGAACTGACAAGAATGGAACATAAAAATATGATTCAGCTCTGTATGGCGGTTAAAGATACTGCCGAAGGGGTTGTTTTCCTTCGTAAAGTTATGCAGGGAGCCAGTGAAAATTCTTACGGTATTCATGTTGCATCTCTTGCGGGAGTTCCTGCACCTGTTATTGAAAGAGCTCAGTTTATTCTTCATAAAATTCAGGGGGAAGCTGAGAATAAGGCTGTTTCTTCTGTTTATGAATTCCCTCCAGAAAAAGAAGAAGCTAAGCCTGAAAAAAATCAGGAACAGTCTTTAACAGGAGCTTTATTCTCTGACGAAGAAATGATTCTGGATGAAATCCTTTCAACTGATACAGATAACATTACTCCTCTTACAGCACTGCAGGCTCTTACCCGCTGGAAAAAGACCCTTATGGGCAAATAAAGAAAAAAATCCGAAAAAAATATAAATCCCGGTTTTTTTGTTAAAAATCGGGATTTTTTTTGTATTTTTTATCACTTTGTTTATGATAATAATAGTGTATGAGTAAATGGCTGCGGATAAAAATCTTCTGTTTTAATAAATTTTTAATTTTACAGGGAGGATTACGTATTGTCTTCTCATATTTATTCTTCAACAGAAAGTGTTCCATTTGTTCTGGAAGGGTTTATAACTATGATCTTTGTCCTTCCTGTAGAAAAGATTTTTTTGCTTTTCCAGGTGTAGAAGACCGTTGTAAGACCTGTGGAAGGGTACTGGTGAGTGAAAAGGATCAGTGCATTGACTGCAGAACTGATAAGGTTCTTTTAAGCACTGATGGTGTTTTTCCACTCCATTCCTATCGCCTGTGGAATAAAAAGCTTCTCTTTGACTGGAAAATGGCGGACCTTAGAAGCCTGTCTCCTATTTTTGCAAAAGCCATTAACAGGGCTTTAAGGCTGGTCATTGCTTCAGAAGAATCAATGGACCTTTCTGTTGAGAATATTTTTCTTGTACCTGTGCCTCCAAGAAAAGGAAAAATTCGTCACAAAGGCTGGGATCAGATAAAAGAACTTTGTTACTATCTGAACAGGCTCTACGGCTGGAAAATTTTCCCGGCTCTTGAAAGAGTTTCCAGAATTCAGCAGAAAAAACTGGACAGGGAGGAAAGATTTGCTGAAAAAGGAAAGAATTATGCACTGAGCAGGGCCTTTCTTCGGGCTAAAAGAAAAGGAAATCTTCCGGAAAAGGTATTCTTAATTGACGATGTAATTACAACTGGAGTAACGGCAGAAAGCTGTTCAATGATTCTTAAGGCTGGAGGAATAAAAAATGTAAAAGTTATTTCTTTATTTATTGTAGACTGAAAGCCTTGAGTGTTGTAAAATATGAGTTATAATAAAGATGATGCCCAAAAGGCGTTATTTTTTAACCAATCAGGAGAAATTTATATGGCAGGTGAAAACACACAGCTTCAGTTGGTAACTTTCCAGCTTGGTGAAGAGCTTTATGGTGTAGATATTATGGACGTTAAAGAAATTGTTAAGGTTCAGGATGTCAGACCCATTCCAAATGCTCCTTACTATGTAGAAGGTATTATCAATTTAAGAAGTGAAATTATCCCTATCATCAATCTTCATAAGAGATTTCACATAAAGAAACTTGCATCAGAAGTTGCAGATGAATTTGAAGAGGATGAAGGTGGCTTTATCATTCTCGATATAGAAGGAAATAAAATCGGTATTATTATCGATAGAATTAAGCGCGTAGTTCCTGTAGAAAAGGGCGATATTAAACCTCCTCCACAGATGCTTAGTGGTATTGGAACAGAATATATTCATGGTGTTGTAAATCAGAATGATTCTTATCTTATAATTCTGGATACCCGCCGTCTCTTTAATGCAAAAGAACTGCAGAAGATTGTTGAAGGTTAATTATTTTAAGATATTTGAAACTTTCTTCATAAGTGTTTTCTGACGCTGACAATTTTTTTTTGAAATGTCATTGTCAGAAAACATATTTTTTTTATACATTATATATAAAGAATTGTCAGCCTGATGTTTTCTTTTTTACTTATTTTGAAGTTATCATAAAAAAGACGTTCAAACAAATTTCAGGGGCTGGCAGGTAAAACAGGAAATTAAAAATGATTCAGACATATAGTTCAACTATTCGCCGTAAAGAAATGGAAGCCGTATTAACATGTATGGTTGATGAAAAACTTGGACCAGGTGAAATGAATGCTAAACTCCTGCAGACGGCTAAAGAATTAATTGGTTATGACGGTGGAGTTGCTTTAAGAAGTCCAAACCTTGCCCTGGAATATGCATTGAAAGCCATCGATTTACCAAAAGATTCACTTATCATGCTTTCTGCCCTTGCTCCTGCATGGCAGCTGATTACTGTAGAAAGGCTGGGCTATAAGGCTCTCATTCTTGATGTTATAGAAGAAACTGGCCTTATTACTCCAAAAGCAGTTGAAGATGGAATCGCTGAAGGGGGAAGACTTCTTATCCTTACGGAAAGTATGGGAATTTTACCTGCAATTAAAGAGTTTCTCGCATTTAATATACCTGTCATTGAAGACGTATCTCAGTCAGTTCTGGCTCATTATCCATTTGATGAAGAAATGGCTGTAAAAAAAGTTTCTGCTCCAAAAGAGGGGGAAACTGTTGAGGAACCAAAAGGTCCTGCTGCAGGTATGTATGGTCTTTATTCCATTCTTTCTATGGAAGACAGGGATATAGTTACTGCAGGTGGGGGAGCTCTCCTTTTTGCTCCAAAACGAAGGGAATGGTCTGTTTTGAAAAGTCTTGTAGAACAGGCTCCTTCAACAGACATTATGCCTGACATGAATGCCGCTCTCGCATATGTAGAGTTTAAGGAATTCGGCCGGAATGAAAAGGCAAGAAAGGATTTATTTAAGGCTTATTCTCAGGCAATTGCTTCAAGCCGTCATCATACATATGCCCGTCCTGGAGATGATGCTTCTACCATCTACTCTTTCCCTGTAGTTTTAGGAAGCGGTTTTAAGGATGTTAAATCTTATGCAAATAAGAAGGGGCTGGAAATCAGACAGGCTTATGAAAATTCAATTATAGCATACAGACAGGAGGAATTGTCCAAGAAATGTATTTGTGCTAATTCCCTTCTTCTCCGGTGTGCCATGTTCCCACTGTATCCTCGTCTGGGACAGGTTGATGTAAATAAGATCTTAAAAGTTCTTTCAACAATGCTATAATTGTTAATTTTTTAGAAATATGGATGCAGCCGAATGAAAAAGTGTCTGGTTTTAGTTAATTCGTACAAGGAAAAAGCACCATCCCTGGCTCAGGAAATTAAAGTTTTTCTTGAAGAGAAGGGTGTTGAATGTCAGACCTTTATCTATAATGGAAAAGTTGCTCTGGACGATAAGGAAGAGACCAGCCGGGTAAATTTTCAAGGCTATGATTTTGTAGTTACTCTGGGAGGAGACGGGACTGTTCTTTTTGCAGCCAGAACCTGTGCTCCGCTGGGGATTCCTGTTTTTCCAGTAAATCTTGGGGAATTTGGTTTTCTTGCGGAAGTTTCAGTTGACAGCTGGAAAATTGAAATGGAAAAATTTTTGAACAGTCAGCTGGGAATAAGTGAAAGGCATTTAATCCAGGCCGAAGTATTACGGGATGGAAAATCCCTGGGTATTTTTACAGGATTAAATGATGTTGTAATCTCAAGTGAACCTACAAGCAAACTTATAAATCTGAAAGTTGCATACAACAGGGCTGTATTAGGTCCTTTCAGGGCTAATGGAATAATTATTTCAACTGCAACTGGTTCAACAGCATATTCTGCTGCTGCAGGGGGGCCAATAATCGATCCTTCACTGAATGCTCTGGTCCTTACACCTATTTCTTCATTCAGCCTTTCTGCACGTCCACTGGTATTTAATTCCAATGGGGAAATTACTATTACTGTTCTGCCGTCCCGCTTTGATATTAGTCTGACCGTAGATGGTCAAAATTCAATCAAGCTTATGACAAATGATGTTGTAATACTGGAAGTGCCTGAAAACAAGGCTCTTTTAGCAGGTGCAACCCAGGAGAATTTTTATTCAGCACTAAGAAGCAAACTTAACTGGTCAGGAGGTCCTCTGTGATAGAAGAACTGCATATAAAAAACTTTGCCCTTATTGACAGGGCTGATCTTGAATTTGAAAATGGATTTACCGTATTAAGTGGTGAAACTGGTGCAGGAAAATCAATTCTCATTGGATCTCTCGCTTTCCTTCTTGGTGGAAAAGGTGGAATTGAACAGATTCGTACCGGCTGTCATGAAGCTGAAGTTTCAGGTATCTTTTTAATTGAAAATAAAGAAGGGCTGGAATGGCTTACTGAACACGGCATGGAAGCTGAAGATAACAGAATTCTTCTCAGAAGGCTGATGAGAGATACTGGAAAGTCATCTGCCTGGATTGGTTCTACTCCTGTAACAAGAGCAGACCTTGCGTCTTTTGCCGCTTTCCTTGTAGATTTGCATGGTCAGCACGAACAGCAGTCTCTTATGAAAGTTACAGAGCACCGCAGATATCTTGATATTTATGCTGATATTGTTGATGAAGTAAAAAACTTTACCGGCATTTATAATCAGTTAATCGATAAGAGAAAAATTCTTGATTCCCTGAATACAAATGAAGATCAGAGGGCTGAAAGAATTGAAATGCTGGAGTTTCAGATAAATGAAATTCAGGCAGCAAAACTTCTTCCAAATGAAGATGAAAATCTTGAAGAAGAAGAAACCCGCCTCACTTCATATGAAAAACTCTTTGAGGATTTAGAAAATCTTTCCAGCCTCTTTGAAGGAAATGAAGATTCAGGCGGAATTATTCAGCTCCTGAAAAAGGCAAACTCAATTCTTCCTCATGCCTCTGAAATGGATAAAGTCCTTTCACCTCTTGAAGACAGACTGCAGTCAGCTTTTTATGAAATTGATGATATTTCTGAAGAACTTTCGCGCTATAAAAATTCCCTGACTTATGATCCTGCCCGACTTGCAGAAGTTCAGGAAAGACTTGATTTAATTTATAAACTGAAGAAAAAGTATGCTTCTTCTCAGAATGGAGCGCTTTCTGAAATAAATGAATATCTTGAAAGGGCTGAAAAAGAACTGGAATCATTAAGCGGTGCAGGCCAGGATAAATCAGCACTTGAAAATGAAATAAAAATTCTTGAAAAGGAAGTTTACGAAAAGGCTAAAAAGATTTCTGGTCAGCGTAAGACTGCATCAGACAAGATGTCTGCTGAAATTGAGGCTATTCTTTCCCAGCTGGGAATGAAGGATACCCGCTTCAGGGTAAATCTTCAGGAAAAACCTGGAAATGAAGTAAGTCAAAAATGCGGTCCTTACGGTATGGATGACATTGAATTCCTTATTTCTGCGAATCCGGGTTCTCCTCTGCTGCCTTTGTCAAAGATTGCTTCAGGTGGTGAATTAAGCCGTGTTATGCTTGCCATGAAAACAATCCTTTCAAAGGGTGATACAGTTTCAACTTTGATTTTTGATGAAATCGATACAGGTATTGGTGGTGAAATTGCACTTTCTTTGGGTAAACATATGAAGGCACTTGCTCAGAAAAAGCAGATTCTTTGTATTACTCATCTGGCAAGTATTGCTTCCTTTGCGCATAATCAAATTAAGATTCAAAAGGGAAGTGATGGAGAGTCAACTCAGACCAAAGTTTTCCCTATTGAAGGTGAAGCACGTATTGCAGAAATTGCCCGTATGCTTTCTGGTGATGCTCAGTCAAAAGAGTCACTTGAACATGCAGCAAGGCTTCTTCAGACAAACGCTGGAGTAAATTAAGTTTTATTTTTTTTGAATATTCCGGGAAAAGGGTTATAATAGTTATAAAGGAGTTTACTTATGGCTATTACAACAGAAGACAGAGAATCGTTTGCAGAAAAAAGTGAAGTTGTAAAAAAAAGCATTAAAGAAGTTCTTCAACGTGAAAAAGATGTACTTGCTGTATCAAGAAATTCAGCAGGAATTGAATATAAAAAGTTTTCACTTAGTGAAGAACAGATTTATCTTTCAACTTTATACATGCAGATAAATAATCTTTCTACCGAGATCCTTGGAACAAAAAATAATGACTCTCTAAATGATGCCCGTAAAGCTCTTTACAAGGCTATCATTTATCTTGAAGAAATTGTCAGTAATACAGTTGATTGTCCATATGGTGATCTGGACAGCAAACTGGAAACAATAAAAAATATTCCAATTGAAAAGCGTTACTATATTGTGCGGAAAATGGGAATGGCTATTGACCTGCTGGTTGAGGCTTTTGGTGATAATTCAAAATGGAAATGGTCCTTTGTAGAAATGCGCGGCCGTTATGCCGTTGTTGCAAAGAACTTAATCGACATGAAACAGGCTTGTAAGGATTATTTTGAACCAAGATCTCCAGATTATGACAACACCGTTCTTTATGTTCGTTTAATCCGTCAGCTTATAGATAAAAGTTCAATGGAATATCGTGATAAATATGAACTTTCAACCAGACGTATTGACGATATGCGGATTGCCATTAACTATTTAATTGCCCTTAGAAGAATTGCCATGGTTCTTGGGGACAATGATGCTTCCGAAGAAATTCGTAAGAAAGCTGTTGTATGGAAAGGAAAGATGGAAGCCGATCAAAAGTCTGGTTCAAGTAAGTAAAAAGGAGTTCTTTTAATGAACAAAGATTTTGCCCTTAAACTTTTTGAGGGTTTTTCAATTAACAGATGGAATGATCTTGTACGTCCTTTTGAACTGGTAGAAATGGATAAAGAAGCTGAAAAAATGTTCCTGGCTTATATTATAGGAAAGTATGAAGAAGCTTCTGGAAAAAAAATCAACTGGGAATGGATGATTTATGCATCTCTTTTTGATTTGCTTAGAAAAATCGCTTTGTCTGATATTAAAAATCCTGTTCAGAATATTATAAAATACAAATATCCGGAAGAATATAAAAAATTATCAGAATGGATACTGGAACAGTACAAAAATATAATTGATACTCCGGCACTTTTTGACAGATTCAATGAATACATAAATCTCATTAGCGGTCAGACCAAAATGGATTCTGAATTAGCACTGACAGCTCATGTGTTTAAGGCAGCCCACAAATATTCTACTTTGCGCGAACTGGAAATGATTGCTCCTGTAAATGAAAGGGAAAGGCTGGAACAGATTTTTAAAGAAGTAAATTGTGACATTCAGAAGTTTCTGGATTTAAAAGGGGTTCAGCTTTTGATAACAAAGCAGAAACCATTTGAATTCCTTATGAAGATTGAGCAGCTGCGTTTTCAGACACGGTGGAATCAAACTCCCCGGGTTCCTGCAACTTCTGTACTGGGGCATTGTTTCTTTGTTGCAATTCTAACCCTGATTTTCCTCAATGAAAGTGCTATTCAGATTTGTCCTAAAAGACTTTACAACGATTACTTTTCCGCTCTTTTTCACGATCTTCCGGAAAGTGTAACACGGGATATTATTTCCCCGGTAAAGCAGGCTACAGATGGTTTCCCTTCAATTGTAAAGGATATTGAAGATTTAATTGTAAAGGAGCAGCTGGTTCCTTACATGGAAGATTTCTACAGGGATGAAGTGCTTTATTTTACGAGCAATGAGTTTTCCAACCGTATATTACAGTCAGGAAAAGTAGTGGAAGTTGAATTTAATGAGTTAAATTCTCTCTATAATGATGATCGTTTTAATCCTGTTGACGGCAAGCTTGTCCGTCTGGCAGATCATTATTCGGCTTTACTGGAAGCAAATGCTTCAATCCTTCACGGAATTACCAGCAGTCATCTCAGGGAAGGTAAAACAAATCTGATTCATTCCTATCCTCAGGGTAAAATCATAAATGGAATTGATGCTTTTGCACTCTTTTCTGATTTTGCTTGAAAAGGCTCAGTTCTCTTAAATAAATAACAGAAAATTATATTCATATCCTTTCTCTTTTAAGATTCACATTCTTGTATGTTTTCCGTATTTCTTTTATAATTTCGCGGGTTTTAATCCCTTTTTATGCTAAAAAAAATATAGCAAAACATACAATTAGTTTTCTCGTGGAGGAAATATGACAATTTCACAAATGCTTCAACAGAGCGCAATCTTAACGGGTTTGGGAATGTGTGTTGTTTTCGGTTTTCTTGCCATCATGATTCTTTCTATGGTCCTGCTTCATTCGGTGATCCATGGTTTAGGTCTTGATAAGGATAAAGCTGATAAAAACACATCTTCATCTTCTGCAGCCAGTCCTTCAGCACCGGCCGCTGTAAATGACAATGGTGCAGTAATTGCTGCTATCGCCTGTGCCGTCCACGAAAAAGAAGCAGAATAATCATTATTTAAGAGGTATTTTTTATGTCTAAAGTTGGAATTACAGAACTTGCAATCCGTGATGCACATCAGTCGCTTCACGCTACACGTATGACAACAGCTGATATGCTGCCAGTTGCTCCAATGCTGGATAAAATCGGCTATAAATTTGTAGAAGGATGGGGTGGAGCTACATATGACTCTTGTATCCGCTTCCTTAATGAAGATCCATGGGATCGCCTCCGCAAGCTTCACGCTGCAATGCCTAATACAAAGATTATGATGCTTCTCCGTGCACAGAACCTTCTTGGATATCGTCACTATGCTGATGATGTTGTTCAGAAGTTCGTTGAAACAGCTGCAAAGAACGGTATTGATGTATTCCGTATCTTTGATGCATGTAATGATCCACGTAACATGGAATGTGCAACAAAAGCTGCAAAGAAAACAGGTAAGCACGTTCAGATGGCTATTTCTTATGCCGTTACTCCTTACCACACAATCGAAAAATATGCAGAACTTGCTAAAACATATGCTGATTTTGGAGCAGACTCAATTTGTATTAAGGATATGTCTGGTCTTTTAAAGCCATATGTTGCATATGATCTTGTAAAGGCTATTAAGGCAAAGGTAGATCTTCCTGTTGAAATTCACTCTCATGCAACAACAGGTCTTTCTGTAGCAACTCTTCTTAAGGGTGCAGAAGCTGGTGCTGATATTCTTGATACAGCAATTTCTTCTATGTCTATGGGTACTTCTCATTCTCCAACAGAAACAGTTGTAGAAATGCTCAAGGGGACAGAAATGGATACAGGTCTTGATACTGCTGCCCTCCTGGAAATTTCAAAGTATTTCCGTGAAGTACGCAAACATTATGCTTCCCTGGAATCAGCATTCCTTGGTGCAGATACTCGTATTCTTCTTTCACAGGTTCCTGGCGGCATGCTTTCAAATCTTGAATCTCAGCTTAAGCAGCAGGGTGCCGGTGACAAGATGGATGCTGTTCTTGAAGAACTTCCACGTGTTCACAAGGATGCAGGTTATGTTCCTCTTGTAACTCCTACATCTCAGATTGTTGGTACACAGGCTGTTATGAATGTAATGATGGGCCGCTACACAACAATGACTCAGGATTTCAGAAATCTTCTGGTTGGCCGCTTCGGTAAGCTTCCTGCAGAACCAAATGCAGAACTGGTACAGAAGGCTCTTCAGCAGAATAATATGGATAAGGTTGTAACTTGTCGTCCTGCAGACCTTCTTGAACCTGAATGGGACAAGATGGTTGCTGAATCAAAGGAAAAGGGCGGTGACGGTTCTGATGAAGATGCTCTCACATACGCTATGTTCCCTAATGTTGCTCCAAAGTTCTTTGCAGAACGTTCAAAGGGTCCTGTTGATGCTGAAAAGACATTCGGCAAAAAGCCTGAAGCTGCTGCTCCAAAGGCTGCAAAGGGTGGTTCTTATACAATTACTGTTAACGGTTCTGCATATAACGTTACATCAGACGGAAACGGTAACATCAATGTTAATGGTTCAGCATACAATGTAAGCGTTGGTGCTCCTGGTTCAGCTCCAGCTGCTGCTCCGGCTGCTCCTGCTGCTGCAGTAACAGGTGGCGTTGACGTTAAGGCTCCTGTTGCCGGTACTCTTCTTAAGCACTGCTTTACAAACGGTGCTGCAGTAAAGAAGGGTGACACTGTAATCATCATTGAATCAATGAAGATGGAACTTGAAGTAAAGGCTACAGAAGCCGGAACAATTACATATTCAGTACCAACTGGTTCACAGATTCAGAATGGTCAGGTTCTGGCTACCATCGGTGGTGTAGTTAAGGCTGCTCCAGCTCCTGCTGCTGCACCAGTTTCTGCTACACCTGCTGCCCCTGCTGCAGCTCCAGTAAGCAACGGCGGAACAAAGGTAAATGCTCCTGTTGCAGGTGTATTCCTGAGAACTGCTGTAAATGAAGGCACATCAGTTAAGAAGGGTGATAATATTGTTATCATTGAATCTATGAAGATGGAACTTGAAATTAAGGCTCCATGCGATGGTAAGGTTCACTTCCTGGCTAATGTAGGCACTCAGCTTGCAAATGGTCAGCCTGTTGCCGAAATTCAGTAAAAGCTATAAGGGGCAGGGCTTTCTTGCCCTAAATAAATAAAGGAAATAGACAATGCCTAATTCAAAAGCTATTAATAATAAAAAAATTGCGATTGTAATGATTGCAATCCTTGGTATCGCAGGACTTATGTCTCTGGTAACAAAAAAGGTTTATGCCCAGGATTCAAGTTCTCCTGCAGCCGTAGAAGCAAGTGTTGCTAATGTATCTGCATCAGATCAGAACTCCGGCATTAATCGTATTATCCCTTCTACAAAAGACTGGAACGGTAAGCACGATATTAATGCTAAAGACTTTCTTATCAATATCTGGCATACAACAGGTATTTATAAGATGATCCACACAGAATCTCCTGAAGAAATTGCAGCTGCTGAAGCTGAAAAGGCTCATGAAGCTGAACTTAAAGCAAAATCAGAAAATGAATTTGCAAAGACCGCTCCTGGCTGGCAGTATCTTCTCATGATTGCAATCGGTTTCCTTATTGTATATCTGGGAGCCGGACGTGGTTTTGAACCATTGCTTCTGATTCCAATTGGATTTGGTACAATCCTGGTAAATATTCCTGGTGCCGGTATGGGTGACTTGCCAGATGGTATGCTTGCAATCATTTACAAGGCTGGTGTAGGAAACGAATTCTTCCCAATGCTTATTTTCATGGGTATTGGTGCAATGACTGACTTTGGACCTCTTATTGCAAATCCTAAGACGGCACTTTTAGGTGGTGCTGCTCAGCTTGGTGTATTCTTCACACTCTTTGGCGTATCACTTCTTAACCTGGTTCCTGGTGGAGTATTTGATTACAATATTCTTCAGGCTGCTGCTATCGCAATTATTGGTGGTGCTGACGGTCCTACATCAATTTATGTAAGTGCTAAACTTGCACCTGAGCTGATGGCTGTAATCGCTGTTGCCGCATACTCATATATGGCTCTGGTTCCAATGATTCAGCCTCCAATTATGAAACTTCTTACAACAAAGAAGGAAAGAGCAATCCGCATGGATCAGCTTCGTCCTGTAAGCAAGACTGAAAAAGTTCTTTTCCCTCTCATGCTTCTTGTACTGACAATTCTCCTTCTTCCAACTGCAGCTCCTCTTATTGGTATGCTGGCATTTGGTAACTTTGCAAAGCAGTGTGGTGTAGTAGAACGTATTTCCAAAACAATGGAAAATGAAATGATGAATATTGTTTCAATTCTCCTTTCTCTTGGAGTAGGTTCACAGATGACTCCGGAAAAGATTATCAACGGACGTTCAGCAGGTATTATCGTTCTTGGTCTTGTTGCTTTCTGTGTTGCTACTGCAGGTGGAGTTGGTATGGCTAAACTTATGAACTTATTCCTTCCAAAGGACAAGAAGATTAATCCTCTTATTGGATCTGCAGGTGTTTCTGCCGTACCAATGGCTGCCCGCGTATCAAATAAAGTAGGTCTTGAATCAGATCCATCAAACTTCCTTTTGATGAATGCCATGGGACCTAATGTATCAGGTGTTATTGGTACTGCAATTGCAGCAGGTGTATTTATTGCTACATTTGGCTGATAAAGGGATATAACAAAATTTATAAATTATATTGACATTTTTAATTTAATTGTCATAGTATATGAACAGAGCCGGATTTAAGTATGATAAAGTACTATATAATCCGGCTTTTGATTTATCGAATTCATTTGAATTCAAAAATTCATTTAACAGGAGTATTTTTTATGAAAAAAAGACTTTATCTCCTTCCATTGGCTTTTTCTTTGTTAATCTTATCATGTACAAAGAATAATGACACAAAAGAAAATAACACTGCAGCTTCTACTGAGCAGAGTTTTGATCTTGAAGCATACGAAAGTGATAATGCAGCTCAAGTAGAATATGGAACCGGTAATGCTGTAATGCTTTATGATGACGGTTCTCTCTGGTCTGAAAGTGTTGATGGTGAAATGTTCTTCTCTGGAAAAACAGTTCCTGCAGGTACAAAGCTTAATATGCTTACAAATCCAGACGGAACATTCATTAAGAAAAATGCAACCCGTAATCTTTCGGGAAGCAAGACTGAAAGAGAATTTGCATACCTTTCTTATGATGATGGCCGCTACTGGGTTCAGACAAATATTATTGCCCTGGATATGATTCCTGCTGTGGTAACAGATGAATCTTTCCTTTATAAGGCACCAAAATCAATTTCTCCATATTCACCAACAGTTTTACTTTCTTTTGGTGATGTGATTGCAGTAAGCGAAAAAGAAGTAACTGGGGATGACGGAAGAATTTTTTATCAGGCTGCTTTAAAGAAGGGCGAAAAAGTTTATGAAAATGTTTATGTAGAAGAAATTTTTACAACTTCTGAAGAATCATTCTATGTAATGGACCTGGTTAAGAACCTCAATAATACAGACAATGAAATCTACATTAAAGAATTAATCACAATCGGTTCATCAGTTGTTTCCAGCGGAAAGGTTAAATCTTCAATCAAGGAACTTTTCACACAGGCTTCAATTGATGCTCTGGACAGAACAAAGGTTGCTGAAGTTCCTGTAGATTATTATGTTTTCGATGACTACTATGTAGAAGCAATTCCTGGAGAAGGTGAAAACTTCAATATCCGTTCAACTCCAAGCTTAAAAGGCGATGCTTACAAAACTGTTTCTTCAGGACAGGAATATGAAATCATCATGATGACAAAAAATACAGAAGAAGTTAACGGAAAAACAGGTCACTGGTACTATATTCGTGTACTGGATGAAAATGGTAATTTTGATGTGGCCGGATGGGTATTCAATGACAGATTTAATGTATTTGGACGCAATCTTGATTAGAAAAGTGCCCAGGGAGAATACAATATGAAAAAGATTTTAACAGTATTATTTGCTTTAGTAACATTAAACTTTGCTATGTACGGCCAGATTAATGGCTTTGCACTGCAGGAAGATACATCACTCTATACAGAAAATGATAAGGGTGAAATGATCTGGAAACAGACAATCCTTTGGGGTGAAGAACTGAAGATTGATGTAGTTGATGGAAAACCTTTATCAAAAAAGGCAATCCGTGTTTCTTCAGGGTCTAAGGTTGAAAGAGATTTTACTTCTGTAAGTTATAACGACAGTAAGTTCTGGGTTCAGTCTGACAGAATTGCTGCTGAAGGTCAGCCGGGTGTTGTTCTTGAAGATGCAGTTCTTTATTTAAACCTGAATTCTTCTAAGGCTTCACGTTTTGTTATTCCCCAGGGTGCAATTGTTGCATGGAAGGCAATTGATTCTGGCAATAATGAGGGCTATGGTCTTTTTACTGAAGTGTGGTGGCTTGAAGGTGTAGAATCTTATACCACAAAGCATGGATATATCCTTTCAAGCAAGCTTTCTATTTTCGGTGGTGATGTTAATGCAATTCAGTGCCTGAAAAAGTCTGCTTCATTCACAAATGATAAGGCAAAGCAGAAATATATTGATGAAGCTGCTTCAAAAGCCGTATCTGAATCAGTTAAGAATTTGCTTTTTAATGGTACAGGAACTTCAGGTGCTACAAACAGTGAAGAGCTGTATAATGAAAGAGCAATTGGAGAAGTAAAGGGTGTTTACAAGGTTGAAAATCTTGGTGGTACTCTTACAACAGGTATTTATTCCAAGCCTAATAAATCCTCACAACTTCTTATGGAATGTAATACTGGATATGAAGTTTATGTAATTGGCCGTACTAAGTCTTTGGTTACAGTTGACGGTAAAAAGAATTACTGGTACTACGTATCTTACGAGAAAGGTGAAGGCTGGATTTTTGGTGCCTGGATTTCTGATACTGGAGTAGAACAGTTTTAATAGACTTTCATAAATAATTTTTCACTCCCTGGTAGTTAAAATATTATCAGGGAGTGTTTTTTTATTCTTGTAATTATGAAGAGAAACATTTAAAATAGAGCTCATGAATATTAACGAGTGGGCATTAAATCAGTATAAAAAGGCAGCCAGTGAACCAGCAAATCAAAAAACTGAAGTTAATCAGTCTGTTTTGAATACTGACAATAATAAAGGGGAAATAAATAAGCCCTTTTTTCAAAAAGTAAATCAGGAAATAGGTCAAATCCTTGGACATAAAAAAGAAAAGAAAGATTCAGGTAATTCTGAAAAAAATCAGAGAAAATATTTTGATCCAAGTGAAACTCTTGAAAGTGCATCAAAGGGTGCAAAAGAAAATTTTGAAAACAATTTAAATCTTGACAACAGAAAACAGGCTCTTATAAAAGTTCCTGTTACCCCTCCTGAAGAAGAATCAATTTATCGCCGGGTTGCAAAATTTCTGGTTGTAATAGGTGTGGATGAAGCTGCGAAAATTATGCCTCATCTTACACAGGAACAGACGGACAAAATCATTCCTGAAATTGCAAGTATATCTTACGTAAGTGATGAAGAAGCAGAGCAGGTTATTCAGGAATTCCAGGCTTTGATGAATAAAGCCAGGGAAAGCGGCGGTATTGATACTGCACGTAATATTCTTACAAAAGCATACGGTTCAAGAAAAGCTGAAGAACTTATAAATAAATCTGTTGCATTTCCTGAAGGAAAACCTTTTGATTTTCTTGCCGAGGCAGATGCTGACCGGATTAAGCTTTTACTTTCAGGAGAATCTCCACAGGTAATGGCTCTTGTTTTATCTCAACTTGAACCAAAGCAGGCAGCCGGTGTAATTAATAAAATGGAAGCAGACGTTAAAACTCAGGTTATGCTGCGGCTTGCAAAAATGCAACCTGTTGCTCCAGAAGTTATTAAAGAAATTGCAAAAACAATTGAAAAGAAATTTCAGACACAAAATACTCAGACTTCTCAAAGTCTGGACGGAAGGGGAATCCTTGCTGAAATTTTACGACGAATGGATCCTTTGCAGGAGAGCCAGTTAATAAACACTCTGGCAGAAGGTGACCCTGATCTAGGTGCCGACTTAAGGCAGAGACTTTTTACTGAAGAAGATGTTCTTAATTCTGAAGGCAGGTTTTTACAGAACAAACTTCAGACAATGGACACAAAAGAAATTGCAGTTCTTATTAAGGGCAAAAATGAAAATTTCAGAAATAAAATTTTTTCCAATATTTCCAGAACCCGGGGTGATATGGTTCTTGAAGAAGAATCTTTGCTCACGAATTTAACAAAGAGTGAATCTGAAAGAGTTACTTCTGAATTTTATGCGGCTTTAAGAAGAGCCTGGGAAAGTGGAGAGTTAAGAATTTCTAATAGAGATGATGGTGAGGTTTACGTATGACAAAAGGTCAGATATATAAAGGTTTTAAGGTAATTGATATTAGAAAAGTTCCGGAAGCTTCTAATGCTGAAGGCATATATCTTAGACATGAAAAAAGCGGAATGGAAGTTTTTCATCTTTACAACAAGGATCCTGAAAACTTTTTTTCTTTTTGTTTTAAAACTCCCTCATCTAATTCAAAAGGAATTGCTCATATTGTTGAACATACAACTTTATGCGGTTCCAGAAAATATCCTCTTAAAGATCCTTTTATTTCTATGGAAGGAAGAAGCCTGAACACTTTTTTAAATGCAATGACTTTTCCTGATCATACAACTTATCCTGCTGCCTCATTTATTCCTGAAGATTATTTTAATCTTATGGGAGTTTATGCTGATGCTGTCTTTTTTCCGCTGCTCAGGGAAGAATCTTTTATGCAGGAAGGAACAAGACTTGAATTAGATAAAGATGGAAAATATTCACTTCAGGGAGTTGTCTTCAATGAAATGAGTGGAGTCTATTCAAATCAGGTTAATATTATCAGTAGAAATTTAACACAGAATTCTTATAAAGGTACTCAGTATGAATATGACTCAGGGGGAGATCCTCTTGAAATTCCTTCACTAACTTATGAAGAATATAAGGCTTTTTATAAAAAATATTATTGTACTCAAAACTGTTTTGTTTATCTTTACGGAAATATTCCTACAAAACAGCAGCTGGATTTCCTTGAGGAAAATGTAATTTCTAAAGTTTCATCTTACGGCCGGCCTACAGATTTTAACTGCAATCCAAATAAGTTGAATCCTGAAAAATACTTAAAAATACTGGTACCTTCAAATGATGAAGATCCAGATACTAAAAAAGATACTGTAAATATTGACTGGGTTATTGAATGCGATAAAAAAAATTACGGCCAGGTTACTTCAGAACTTTTTTTCCTTGAAAGACTTCTTCAGGGACTGGATTCTTCTCCTCTCAAAAGGCAGCTGCTTGAATCAGGTTTTGGTAAAGATCTTTCCATGCAGAGTGGTGCAAGTCCAAATACTTTGCTTCCAGACTTTACAATTGGTCTTTCCGGAACAGATGGAAAAGATGCAAAAAAAATTGAAAAGAAAGTTCTTGAGATTTTGAAATCTCTTGCAGATAAAACATTTGATTCTCAGTTGATTGAAGATACAGTTCATTCTGCAAAAATGACTTTTCGTATAGTTCTTGCTTATGATAAAAATCAGGGCAGGCGTTATATGAACAGCGTCCTTGCAGGTGCTTACTACGGAGATGATCCTTATTTAAAACTTTATTTTGAAAACTCTCTTGATGAAATTTACGAAAAAGCTAAAAGTGATCCTTCATATATTCCATCATTGATTAAAAAATATTTTCTGGAAAATCCTCATCGTTCAGTTCTTGTGGCCGTTCCTTCATCTAAATATGTTGATATGCGTGAGAAGAAATTGAAAAGTAGTCTTTCTTTAATTAAAAAGAATACTGATAAAAAAGTACTTCTTGAAAAATTAAAGGAAATGTCTGAATTACAGAATAAAGATGAAAGTGAATTAAGTGAAAAACTTCTTCCAAAAACTGAATTAAAAAATCTTAAACGTAAACCATCAAAATATAATGTTAAATATGAAAAAGTATCTGATGTTCCTTTTATAAGCTGCAGTTCAGAAATAAAGGGTATGATTTACTTTCAAATTTCTTTTCCTGTGGATGTTCTTCCTGCAAATGAATATGAAAAAGCTGCACTTCTTCCATATCTTATCGGTGATGCAGGATGGAAGGGTTGTAAATGGGATCAGGCTGAAATCCTCTTGAACCGATATACACAGGGAATCTCTTCGTCAATTAATACTTTTAATAATCCTGAAAGCAGAAGAAAAAATCTTCCATACAAAAATCTTTTTAACAGGGATTTTCTTGAAATTAATCTTTTGTGCATGGAAGAGGATTTTGAAAAAACATTAAAGCTGCTGAAAGATTGTATTCTTAACACAGATTTTAATGATTTAGAAAGAATCGAACAGCTGCTTCAGATGAATTTTGAGCAGGCAAAAATGATGTTGTCTGGAAGTTCACATATGATTGCACGTGGACGGAACAGCTGCTTCCTTTCAAAAAAGAATGCAATAACAGAGCTTGTTAATGGCTATGTTTCAGTTCTTAATCTTTCAAAAACATTAAAATCCTCAATAAAAAAACTTTCACTGGAACTTAAAAATGTTTACAGTAAAATTATTTCTTCCGGAGCTTTTATTTCCGTTATTGCAGATACAAGGGAAATAAAAAAAGTAAAGTCTTACATGAATGATTTTGTGAAGGACCTGCAGCTTTCAGATTTAATTCCTGAAAAAAATAATTCTCCTGAGGATTTTTATAAACTTATTGAGTTAAAGGGAAAAGATTTAAAGAGAAAAGAAAATAATGACTTCAATATCAGGGAAATATTAGAAATTCCTGGCTCTGTAGGATATGCTTCTCTTATAACTCCTGCCTATTCTCTGGGATGCAGGGACTTTGCCATAGAAACAATTTTTGGTTCCTGCCTGTCAAACGGTCTTCTATGGAAAAAAGTAAGAATGGAAGGTGGTGCTTACGGTGTATTCCTTTCAGCTTCTCCTTCAAGTGGATTATCATATCTTACATACCGGGATCCAGATCCAATGAGGTCTCTGGAAAGTTACAAGGCTGTTCTGAAAGAATTGAAGGAAAGTGATTTTTCTCAGGAAGAGATTGTACACGCTTTAATAAGTTATTTTTCATCCTTCTTTAAGAGTGAATCACCATTAAGCAAGGGCTTAAACGCAATCGATTCTTTCCTCTGCGGAAGAACTTATCAAAGTAAAAGAAGAATGCAGAAATGGATTTTGTCAGTTACACCTTTGGATCTTAAGAGAGCATGCGAAGATTATTTGAATAAACTTTCTCAGGCAGTAGGTGTAGTTGCCTGTTCAAAGTCTCAAATTTCTTCAAAAATAAAAGAAAATACTAGTAAAATTGTAAATTTAAGGTTATAATTTAGATAATTATTATAATTTGGATTTCCTATTAAAAAAGAACTTTCGGGCGACTTTTTGGAGGAGTGTAAGTAATGGATAAAAAAATTAAGCAGTTTGCAGATATGATGAGACAGTTGGTTTCTGATGTTCAGGGAGCTCCATATCCTGGCGAGGAATTTGAAGTTGATTTATACAAAATCTGGTATGAACATGTTCAGCGTAATGCACAGAACTGTTTCGAATTCCTGGATGAAAACTTTCCTACTGAACAGGCAGAATTCGAAAAGTCTATTAATAAGATGTTCAAATAATTTTGTAAAAAAAAATCCATAATCTGCCGAAAATCTTGTTATGGTAGTTTTGCTTACTCTGAGACTTTATTAACTACTATATTTTGGGATTTTTGGGGATAGACTATGGGTTCAAAAAAGACTAATAAATCTGAAAAATATATGTTAAAAGGTGCGCTAAGGCGCAGTGGCTTTGAATGGTGGCGTTTGGTTACAAATGCTACAAGTAAGGTTACTGGGGAAGAGCGCACTTTTTTTATTGAATTTTACGTTGTTAATCCTCTGCTTTCTCCCGATAAATGTCTTTTTATTACAAAAACAAGTGCTCAAAAGACTGATGAAGAACTTTTTCAGGCCTTAACTGCCGGTGAAAATATTGAAGTTGAAGATAATGAAAACCTGTCCAATTGTCCAAGTTTTGTAATGGTTAAAGCCGGAGATTTCCAGAACAAAGGAAAACAGATTAACGCATATTTCCCTCCTGAAATTCTTGAAATTGGAAAAAAGGATTTTATCCTCAAACTGGGAAATGATACAAAAACATCCTGCATGCTGGGAACTGATTTTACCCAGGGAGTAGTTCAGGTTACCAGAGCTAAATTAAAGGAAATGCCGGAACTGGACTGTAATGTAGGTACCATAGGCTGGAATTTAAAATTCGAGCATGATATTGATTTTGATGGTGATTACAAAAGCAGCATTACAAACTATTCTGTCATTGGTGGAAAACTTTTATGTTCCGGTTCCATTGTTTATGATGGCGAAGAATATGTTGTTAATAGAGAGAAATCTTTTTCTTTTTATGATAAAAGCTGGGGTAAAAAATTTCCTGAGCCATATTTCCACTTAAGTTCAAATAATTTTATTTCTCAAATATCTGGAAAAAAACTTCTGAATTCCAGCGTTGTAATTCATGGTGAATTTGATAATCGCCTTAGTGTCCTTTACTGTAATGAAGGGGATATTATTGAGATGAAGGCAGAAGATGCCAGTAAAATGGAAATCAACTATGAATGTTATGAAGTTAATGATGACCCAAAAAATATAAAGCTCCACTGGACTGTATCAATTGCAGACAAAAAGCGTGTTATTGATATTGAGGTTTTTTCGCTGACAAAATCAATGCTCCTGAGAAATTATCAGT
>JAEEGH010004275.1_pt1 | contig 36775 bp, 32 predicted proteins | sample 9134181 | NCBI WGS metagenome assembly JAEEGH01 (sample SAMN16246544, study PRJNA631951) | gut metagenome | biome: gut microbiome; feature: rumen; material: DP-attached | host: Bos | place: Iran: Karaj | collected 2018-10
CACGCCTTCGAGACCGCTACCGATTTGGCTTGCAAGGCGGATTCTCTGCGATTCGCCACCACTAAGCGTGTCGCCCGCGCGGTCGAGGCCAATGTAGCCAAGGCCCACGCCCTTCAAGAAATTGAGACGACCGACAATTTCGCGAAGCAGGGGTTCGGCAACCGTCATCTTGCCATCGGCATTCTTGTCACCCTTGAAATTATCGCGCTTGAAATTCTCGTTGCTGAACCATTCGTAAGCCTGGGCGATGCTCATGTGGTTCACGTCCATGATGTTCTTACCGCCAATGCGCACCGCAAGGTATTCGGGTTTGAGACGTTCGCCGTGGCAGTCCGGGCAGACATGACCGTCGTAATCGTGACCGAGGCCAAGGCAGGTTTCGCAGGCGCCCCAGTGCGTGTTGAAACTGAAGTGTTTCGGGTTCAATGCCGAATCCATGTACCAACCGCAATCGGGGCAACCCGGCTTTTCGGAGCAGGCCAAGCGACCGCCCTTCTCGTCTTCCACATACAGAATTCCGTTACCGTCGCGGTAGCCGCGTTCAAAGGCTTCTACCAAACGGGCTCGGTTTTCTTCCTTGACCACGACCGTATCAACCACAGCGAACAACTGCTTTTCGCGGGTAGGAATTTTCGGTAGCGGGAGTTCCACCAGCTTATTACCGAGGTAAACTTTGCGGTAGCCTTTTTCCGTGAGAATCTTGGAAAGCTTCAGCACATCCTTGATTTCAAACGGAGCAAGGACAGTCACCTTCTTGTTCAAGTCGCGGTCGAAGGCGTATTGCATCAGGTCGCCCGCGCTGTACGAAGACACGGGCTTTCCGCATTTCAGGCAATGCGGGGTCCCGACCCTCGCCCAGAAAATGCGGAAGTAGTCATAGATTTCGGTGAGGGTCGCGACCGTACTGCGCGGGCTCTTGCTCGCACTCTTCTGGTCGATAGCAATTGCCGGCGCCAAACCCGAAATGGAATCGATGCTTCCGTGGTCGGGACGTCCGAGGAATCGGCGGGCATACGTGCTCAACGTCTCTACAAAGCGGCGCTGGCCTTCGCTAAAGAGCGTATGGAAAGCGAGACTCGATTTGCCGGAGCCCGAAACGCCTGTGACCACCGTAAGCTTGTGACGCGGAATCGTCACATCAATGTTCTTGAGGTTATGCTTGCGGGCACCATGCACCTCAATATCGAGCGACAAATCTTCGCCGCCCTTGAGCGTGCGGTCAAAGTGATGGTTCTCGCCATGCTTTTTCGCAAGCACCGGCGCAAGGTACTTACCCGTTTCCGACTTTTTGCATTTGGCAATCTGCTCCGGCGTACCCGTCGCAATAATTTTACCACCGTGAACACCTGCATCCGGACCCAAGTCGATAATCCAGTCGGCGCACTTGATTACGTCCAAATTGTGTTCAATAATCACGACGCTGTTGCCGAGGCTACGCAGGCGATTCAGGCAATCCATAAGCTTGCGGATATCTTCAAAGTGCAAACCCGTTGTCGGTTCATCGAGCAGGTAAAGCGTCTTGCCGGTACCCGGGCGGCGCAATTCAGAAGCAATCTTGATACGCTGCGCTTCACCGCCGCTGAGCGTTGTCGAAGGCTGGCCCAATGTAAGGTAACCAAGGCCCACTTCCACGAGCAAGTTCAGCGGTTCTGCAATCTTCGGAATGTCCTTGAAGAATTCCGCCGCATCGGCAATGCTCATGTCGAGAATTTCAGAGACATTCTTGCCCTTATAATAGACTTCGCGAGTGGCATCGTTAAAGCGCTTGCCGCCGCACACATCGCAAGTCACCTGCACACTCGGGAGAATATGCATGTCCACGATTTTCACACCCGCGCCTTCGCAGGCATCGCAGCGGCCACCCTTCACGTTAAAACTGAATCGGCTCTTGCTGTAACCGCGAATCTTACTTTCTTCCATGCTCGCGAAAAGGTCGCGTACATCGTCCCAAATCTTGGTGTAAGTCGCCGGATTGCTTCGCGGCGTGCGGCCAATCGGCGTTTGGTCGATTTCAATCACCTTGTCAATATTCTCGAGACCTTCCAGATGATCAAACTTGCCGACCGGTTCTTCAGAATTGTAGAATACACGGGCCAATTCGCGGCGCAGAATCTGGTTAATCAGCGTACTTTTGCCGGAGCCCGAAACGCCAGTCACCACCGTCAGCGCACCGTCCAGCGGAATTTCCACATCGATATTCTTGAGGTTGTTTTCGGCGGCACCGCAAATCTTGAGTTTGGGCGTATTCTTGTCAATCTTCTTGCGCTTTTCGGGAATTTCAATCGCCTTGCGACCGCTTAGGTACGCACCCGTCAGCGAAGCCTTGTTCTTCTCGAGCTCTTCGACGGTTCCCGCCGCAATCACGCGACCGCCTTCCACGCCGGCACCCGGCCCCACGTCAATCACGCAGTCCGCATGGCGCATGGTGTCTTCGTCGTGTTCCACGATAATCAGGCTATTACCCTGCGCCCTCAAATGTTCCAGCATCCCGAGCAGTTTATCGTTATCGCGAGGGTGGAGCCCGATGCTCGGCTCGTCAAGCACATAAAGCACACCCTGCAAGCCGGCGCCCACAGCGCTAGCAAGCCTGATTCGCTGCGCTTCACCGCCCGAAAGCGTGGACGCCTTGCGGTTGATAGTCAGGTACCCCAGCCCCACCGCATTCAAGAAACTCAAACGCCCGCGAATCTCTTTCAGAATCTCCTTGCCGATTCGCTTTTCCTTTTCGGACAAGTCAATTTTATTGAAAAAATCCACCGACTTCTCGACGGACCATTCCGTCATCTCGGTCAGATTCACACCATGGAACGTAACCGCATTTGCCGTGCGGTTAATTCGCGTGCCATGGCATTCAGGGCAAACGCCAATCTGCATGTACTTGCGGAAGTGGAAAATGTGCCACATATCCCACAGTTCCTGCATGATGGGGATAATGCCGCGCTCCGATTCGCTCGGCGTGCCGTACAAGACGGCATCCTGCTGCGCCTTCTTGAGTTTGTTCCACGGCGTATCCAGCGAAAAATGCATCTCGTTTGCAATGTTCCGCAAATTGCGGCGGCCGAAGTCGCTAAAAATCAGCGTGCCGTCATCCTTCTTGATGGTCGCGATGCAGCCTTCCTTGATCGACTTCGTCTTGTCCGGGATAATCAAATCCAAATCGAACTTGTAACTTTCTCCCATGCCCTTACAGGCAGGGCAACGGCCCTTCGGATCGTTAAAGCTGAAGAATCGCGGTTCCAGTTCCGGAATAGAAATGCCGCACTTGGGACAAGCGAGCAGCGTACCCTGCAGGCGATACTCTTCCTTCCCCTCGTCCGCTGACAGCAAGAAACTCACCAGTTTTCCGTCGGTCAGTTTCAGCGCACCTTCCAGCGCCTCGCGCAGGCGGCTCATGTTCTTGCGTTCGAGCGTCAGGCGGTCAATCACCGCTTCAATCGTATGCTTCTCGTAACGCACGAGCGCCGGGACATCTTCAAGCCTGTAAATCGTGCCGTCCACGCGGGCACGCACGAATCCGTTTTCCTTGAGTTCGGCGAGTTCCTTACGGTATTCACCCTTGCGCTCCTGCACAATCGGCGCCATCACCGTAATCTGCTTGCCCTCATCGCTCACATACAAATTATCAACAATCTGGTCCACCGTCTGCGCCTGGATCACGCGCCCACAATCGGGGCAGTGCGGCACGCCGAGACGCGCAAAGAGCAAGCGGTAATGGTCCAAAATCTCGACCACCGTACCCACAGTGGAACGCGGGTTGCGGTTCACCGTCTTCTGGTCAATCGAAATCGTCGGCGAAATGCCACGCACGCTCTCCACCTCGGGGTGTTTCATGCGGCCAATGAACTGGCGCGCATACGCCGAGAGCGATTCCACAAAACGTCGCTGGCCTTCCTGGAACACCGTATCGAAAGCGAGGCTCGACTTGCCCGAACCGGAAACGCCGGTCACCACCACGATGGAATCGCGGGGAATGGAAAGGTTCACATGCCTAAGGTTATGCTCGTGCGCGTCGCGTATCTCGATGGACTTTGTCATGCCCCAAATATAAGAAAAGACGCTCTAGGCGTCTAAAAAATAATGCACAAATGTACACAAAATCAATAAAAGTCCACCAAGACCATTCTTTTACCGCAGACAGCCTACGGTTCGCCCACCCAGATATCCGGGTAGAGAATTTCTTTTTCTGGGGCATTCAGGATCAGGGCATAGCCCCCCTGCTCGTAGTCTATCAGCACGACGTGTTTGTTCGTGCCATCCTGCGCGGTTAACGTGCCTACCTGGTATCCCGGAATGAACAGCCATTCCGTTGCGTTGAACACGTAGCCGCCATCAGCCCTGATTGCTTTCAGCATCTCGCCCGAATAGTCCATATAGAATACGTACTGATGCCAATAGTAATCCTCGTCTTGCGTGAATTCAACTCCCTTGGGGCCTCGGGCCTCCAGGAACGAGATAATCTTGCTTGTATCTCTGGCCATCGAAACGTTACAAACCTGCTCGTCGCTATACATATCAATATTGACAGAGTCATCATCGGTGGCGTAATGGAACAACAATCGTGGTGCCCCCGTAACAACTAAGGAATTGTCATTTGAAGCGCCCCCGTTATAGCTTCGGTTGAAAATTTTTTGGGGAACGCCGAAACTGTTGTTGGAATAAGTGACTAGAAAAGTTCCCGAGGTTGTCCAGCGGACATCTATGCTCGAACCGGCAAAATCGTCATAAAGGATTGCCGTGTCGCCGTTTTCCAAAACACGCCAACGGGGAATCGCCGCGCTTTCTACATCGAGCTTGTAGATTGAGTGCTCGTCAGAGGTCAGGTCGACGACAAAGAGTTCCGATTGCAGGGGGGCGCCTTCATACCCCGTCGAAAAGGCCAGTTTGCTTCCATCGGGCGAAAATTGAGGATGGTTGGGAGCAACAGAAGTCGGAATGATTTCGTGCCTGACCGAGTTTCCATCAATTTCCAAGTAGTTGAGTTCGCTCGTTTCGTCGTCATTGAAAGCAATCTTGACCGACGAGGAATGGAATTTTTCCATAAAGAACGCGGAATCGACAAGGATGGTAATTCCGTCTATGGTCTCATGCGATTTCGGCAACAGAGATGAAGAAGACAGGTCTAGCAGCGATGACGAAGACAACGAGTCAGACAGTAACGAAGAAGATGATAAATCTAGCAGCGATGACGAAGATAACGTGTCAAACGGCAATGACGAAGAAGATGATTCCAGCAGTGATGATGAAGAGGACGATTCCGGCAGCGATGACGAAGAAGACGATTCCGGCAACGATGACGAAGAAGACGATTCCAGCAACGATGACGAAGAAGACAGGTCCGGCATGACAGGCAACAGTTCGCTTTCGGAATCGCCCGAACAGCCCACAAGGCCAGATAACGCAGCAGCCAGAAAACATGCAACGACAAGTTGTTTTGAATCAGCACAAATTAGTGCGTTGCTATGTAGTATTCCTTTCATACCCTGTACAAATATAAAAAAAACAAGGGAACAGCAATCACGAAAAAAAGCCCCCGAAGGGGGGCTTCAAAATATACCGAAAGTCTACAAGTCCATCACAACCACCGAATCCCCCGTTTCCGGGTCGTATTCTGCTGGGGGCGTGTCAATCGGTTCCCTTTCCTTGGGCTTAGACGGTTCCGGAGCCGGACCGCGGTCCACCTCGTAGACAATCCCGTAAAAACGGAAATACTTGATGTTACTGTATTCCGCAGGCAGGCCGAACCAGTGATCGCTATAGCACATGCAAGCAGTCGCCTCATGGATTTCACCATAAGCGATTGTCAACGTATCGCCGGAGCGCCGATAGTTGAGATCCGCACCGACTCCGCAGTAATCGCTCACCTTGAGAATCATCACCTGTTCATTGCCGGCAGAATCCTGCACAATGTAGGCCTTGGGCTTTTCACCGGGAGTCACGTCTTCGGCATCTTTGGCCAAGACCCGGCCTTCGATAAAGTCGTCGTACGGAGAACCTAGGCATTCCCCGAGCCTCACGGACTTTCCTCCGAACAAGCCGAGATGATTTTCACCCAGCACATTCGACGTCGAATCATCGCTACACGCCACGAGCATCAACGAGAGCACCGCGGCACACATATATCTCATTTTCATAATGAGTCCTCCTTTTCTGTATTGATTATTTCGTAAACCACGCCATCAAACCTGAAATACTTGATATCCATGTATTCCGGCGCCAAATAGAACCAGTGATCGCTGTAGCACACGCATTTTGTCGCCATAATGATTTCGTCATAAGAGACTGTCAACGTATCTCCGGAAAGCACATATGCGAGTTTCGCCTTGACTTCGCAGTAATCGTTCACCCTCGGGACCATCACCAGGTCGTTGCCTAAAGAATCCCGCACAAGGTAAGCCTCGGGCATCGCCTCCTTCAAAAGGCCATCGTTAAGGCATTTTCCAAGCCAGAACGAGGGAATATCCGCCGTCTGAACAGGATGATCATTGAGCGAAGCCCAATTAATCGTACTTTCGTTTTCAGTCGTCCCTGCCGTATGCGGAGACTCGGAGCAGCCGAAAAACAAGGCCGCACCGCATACCGCCCAAAACATCATCTTATTCATACTGACCCACCCTTCTTGGCTCCAGAAGCGCCAACCTTGTCGGTAAGAGGAAACACTTGCAAGTTCAGTTGATAGACCTGGTCTATCTTTTGACATTCATTCGCAATAGCAACAATCTTTTTGCGGAAGGCGTCAGCCTCCCTAGCGATGCGCTCGTAAGTCGGAGCGTCGAGGCCCATGGTGACGCTCGAAAAATGACGTTCGTCCGCAGGATCCCTGGCAATGGAGCCTACCGCCAGTTCCGCCATTTTCTTGTTCATGGAACGTATAGCCAAAGGGATAGTCTCCTTGGAGCCCTTCACCGCCTTTTGCGTCTGCTCGTACGATCCGTCTTCCCGCTTCCTGAGCAGATCGGCCCTGACGAGGAACTGCAGCACTTCTCGGATTTCGGCGGCCGTAACGCTGCTCTTTATCTTGGAGGCCATCTCGCCGAGCGTCGCTGCCGGCATGAGCGGAGCCAGTTCCCGTACAATCGGGTACATGGGCGACTCGTAGTAGCGTATGGCGTCCGCGTCGACAATGCGAATCCTGTTCATGCGCGCCTCGCGTTCGAGTTCCTGGAGCGCCGATTCCCTTTCGTCATCGCTCTTCGCGTTCCCGAACTTCACGAGCAGGGTAAAATAGGTGTAATCGAACCCTTCGAGGCCCATGGCGCGGGCCACCTTCGCTATACCCGGCTTGCTCAGGCGGGTCTTTCCGTCACAAACCAGCTTGAGGTACGTCGGCGAGACGAATCCGGAAAGGCTCGCGAATTCGCGCCACGTGAAGTACGAGCTTCTCTTGCGTTCCTCGTAGAAATCACGCATGTACTGGCGGTAGTCCCTATATTCGACAATCGGCTTCATATCATCAAAAATAATACAAAATTAGCGAAAAAGCAACAGAAACAAGCCTCTTTTTAATCGTTATTTTATCCTAATCCAAAATATGATACAAATCCGTGTCATAACCGCGACTCATACAAATAATTTATCATTTCAATGAAAATTATGCATTTGACTTTATTGATTTTGCTACCTATATTATGGACAACAAAACAACACGCATCTCTTCCATCCTGAATCCCGCCATAATGAAATGGCGGGATTTTCCTTTTAGGGGGATTTCGCTTGACGGAAACATGCAAATTTCATATATTTGGCGCATCCAATGGGGATATAGCTCAGTTGGTAGAGCGACAGGTTCGCAATCTGTAGGTCATGGGTTCGACTCCCACTATCTCCACTCGAAAGGCCGGCATTACGCCGGCCTTTCGTTTTTTCGGGGCATCCCTTCTCCAAAAAAAAGGCCCCGGCCAAAGCCGGGGTCCTTGAAAGTCAACTAAGTAAAGAATTACTTGTCGAGTTCACGCTGAGCAACAACGTTGCCTTCGGCGTCGAGGGCGCGAATGACGTTTTCGTCGCGCTGGAGGGTCATGGTGGCCTTTTCGCCAGCAGCGGTGGTCATTTCGACAGTCATAGAACCGTCAGTGTTCTTGACGGCGAGGATTTCGTTGCCCTGGGCATCCTTTTCATAGTAGGAATCGCCAGCAGCGAGCGGGTTGGAACCGGTCCAGAATTCGACCGTGTTGAGAATCAGCATGTCAACGAACATAGCAATGCCGTAGACCGGAATCACGTTCATGGCGAAGTGGACGATAGAGTTGAGCCACTTGTTGCCAAGGGTGCCGTTCCAAGCGAGAAGCTTGTTGAAGCATGCGTACTTGCCGTAGCAGCCGGAAAGAACAATCATGCCAGCGCAGAGAAGAGTGATGATACCTTTTTTCATTTTGTTTACTCCTTAAGGATAGTGTTTATCGTTTTTTGACGACGTGAAAAATATAAATAAAAAAACCTCAAATTACGAAAAGGTTACCTTTTTTTTCAAAAAAAATGTCATAAGGTCCCGTTTTTTCCCAAAAAGCGCCTATTTGGAGCGAGTTTCGTCTATTTTACGAACAAAAATGTGGATTTTTTGCTTTTTTTGTGTAATTTAACGGAAAAGGTGGAGGAGGTACATGAATTTCGCCGTCAAGCTCGCGATCACAGCCCTGCTGTTTGCATCATCAGCCGTTTTCGCAGCAACGCCCTTGACTATATGGATTATGCCAAACGGGGCATCCCCGCAAGAAAAGCTGGAGCAGCTTCTGGAAGCTTTCTCCAAGAGCACGGGCATCCCCACCCGGGTAGAGGTCCTGGACTGGGGTGAAGCCTGGAACCGCATCTCGACCATGCTCGAAACCGGGAAAGACGCCCCCGACGTACTCCAACTGGGTACGACGTGGGTCCCGTACTTTGCCGCACGCGGCGAGCTCAAGCCCCTGAACGCGTATCTCGACAAAATCGATTCCAACCGTTTCGTCCCCGTTTCGTGGTATACGTCGCACATCGACTCCGACACGAGCATCTACTCCGTCCCGTGGTTCATAGACATCCGCCCCGTGCTCGGCAACAAGCGCATCATGGAAAAATACGGCATAACGCCCGCGGACATCGAAAGCTACACGGGTTTCGCGAACGCCATCCGCAAGGTGAACCAGGGCAAGGAATACCTTGAAGACGGCGCCAGGATCCTCGGTTACGCTCTTCCCGGCAAAAGCGACTGGAACATCCCCCACAACTTCGCCCCCTGGGTATGGAGCTACGGCGGGTCATTCGTCGAGAAGGACAGCGAGGGCAAGTGGCGTTCGAACATCCTTTCGCCGCAAACTCTGGAAGGGATTGCCAAGTACATCTCGTTCGTCATCGACTCCCTCGTCTCTACCGACGCCCTGCAGGCGAACTCCGCGCAAATCGCCCAGCAGTTCAACAACGGCGAACTCGCTTTCATCGTGAGCACCGCAGAAGTCGTGATGCAGACGCGCATCCACAGTTCGCAGGGTGGGCTCTCGAATTCCCGCATCGGGTCGGACGGCGTAATCGCGCTGCCATTCCCGAAGGGTACCGCAGGCAGCGTGAGCTTCATCGGCGGGTCGAACCTCGCCATTCCGGCAAAAAGCACCAACAAGGATGCCGCAAAGCTCCTGATGTTCCTGACCGAGGACAATAGCCTGGACGACTACACGAAGCAAATCGGGTTCCTCCCCCCGTCCAAGTCCGTCCTTACATCGTGGGCCGAAGACGACGCCTACAAGAGCCTCGTAACGCAGCTGGAAACCGGCAAGACTTACCCGGCCCTCCCCGAATGGGGCGAAATCGAGCAGTCGCTCGTTTCCATGTTCAGCGCCGTATGGGACCACCTGGAGCTTCCCATCCCCTACTCCGAAGAAAAACTCTACCAGATTTTCAAGAATTATTCCGATATCATCAACAACCAGCTCGGCTACACGCCGACAAATGCGACGACATTCGCCGAATTCCAGGCTATTTGGGAAAAAGCAAGGGGCGAATCCAAGACCGCCGAAAAAGACGACGGCGACGACGATTCAGCCAAGGGAAACGGCATAAACCCGACCCCGTTCATATTCTGCTTTGTTCTAATCATTAGTTTCCTTTTTTCGTACACACGCAAAAGAAAAAGGTAAACTATAGACATGAGCAACGAGAAAATTCTAAAACTCTCCAAAAGCATCATTGTCAAGAGCCTGTTGCTCCTGGTTTTCGCCATGGCCGTGGTCACCATCGGCGGCACATACTATTTTGCCAACCGCCAGCGCCAGATGGCCCTCATGACGGCCGACGAGACGAACAACGTCCACCTCCAGCAGATGTCCCTGGCTCTGCACAACGAGCTGTTCCAGTTCGGAAACCAGCTCACGCTTCTTGCCAAGGCCTCCGAAATCAAGAGCATGGACCCGTCGATTTCGACCAGCTACCTCAAGAGCTACAATATCTCGCCGCTGTTCATCTCGGGCGAAAGGGTTTCCCTGTACAACCGCAACAACGTCCTTATTTGCGATAACGCGATGATTGCGTCCGTACCCGCGAAGTACCCCGTTGATTTTTCCAAGATAACCCCGCACAGGCCGTTCGTCTCGGGATGGTACCGCGACTTGGACAACATGCGCCCCAAGCGCGCCTTCGCGACGGTTGTCGCCGACAACGCTAAGGGGAACGGCAGCCTTGTCGCCAGCTTTTCGACGCAGCGACTCTGGAAACTCCTTTCCGAAAGCAAGGTCGGCAAGAACGGCTACTACATAGCCATCAATTCCGAAGGCGAAATCCTGTTCCACCCCGACCTTGAAAACTGGCTCACCGAGCCACACAAGATTGCAGAAACCGGCATCAAGGGATTCGACCCTAAAACCGACGAGACAAAGGGTATCAAGTTCTACACCCTCTCCGACAAGCAGACGTACCTTGCCAACTACGTGTACGACGCTTCTTACGACATAGGGCTCCTGTCGCTGCAGCCCAAGTCCGAAATCGACGAACAGATGTCTTCGCTCATATTCGTGAGCAGGATAATGCTCATTGCGGAGCTCATCCTGATTCTCCTCATCTCGTACTGGCTGTACCGCAAGCTGGTCCTCCCGATGGGGCGCTTTATCCAGCACACCATCGAAATTTCGGAAGGCGACATGGAAGCTCCGGACATCAACGTCGGCAACAGGCAAGACGAAATCGGCATCCTCGCGAAGCACTTCAACATCATGCACCACACCATCAAGCGCCAGATTGCGGAGCTGAATGCGCACCGGGAAATGCTTGAGCATGAAGTTCAGGAGCGCACCAAGGAACTCGAAGAGGCGAACAGGAAACTCGACCTGATTTCCAGGACTGACGAACTGACGGGCCTCCCCAACCGCCGCGACATGAACCAGACCATCGAGAAAGAAAGGGTCAGAAGTGTCAGGACCCGCAAGCCGATCTGCTTTATCTTCTTCGACATCGACCATTTCAAGAACGTGAACGACACCTACGGCCACGCCGCCGGCGACGCCATCCTCAAGGCCGTATCCAATACGATACGCGGGCTTCTCCGCAAATACGACGTTCTCGCACGCTACGGCGGCGAAGAATTCTTGACGCTACTCCCGGAAACGGATGTCGACGGAGCGAAAACCGTAGCGGAACGATTCCGCAGGGAAGTCGAGAAAATGACCGTAGTGCACGGGGACAAGGAAATCAAGGTGACCATCACTTTGGGCGTTGCCGAATTCGACAACGAGCTCGGAATTGACCGGAGCATCCAGCGTGCAGACAAGGCTCTGTACGATGGAAAGGAGAACGGACGCAACAGGGTCGTTGTCTGGCGACCGGAGCTTTAACACAAAAAAAACGCCGCTATCGAAGCGGCGTTTTTTATCGGGATGACTGAATTCGAATCAGCGACCTCTTGAACCCCATTCAAGCGCTCTACCAGGCTGAGCTACATCCCGAGGACTCTTACAAGAGTGAACCAAAGGTAGTTAAAGTCTTTGCTTTTTTCAAGGCAAAATCCCGAAAAAAGCCAAAAAAGAGAGATTTTTGCCGGACTAGTCCTTCCAGTACCCCACGACCAGCACCTCCGGAGTTGCCTTCGGGTACTTCTTGCTCTTGAACGAGACAACCTTGCGGATGCTCTTCTGCTTGAGTTCCCAGCCTTCGCGCTTGAGGCCCTTGGTCGTAAGCGTCACCTTGAGGCCAGGGACAGTCCCGCCTTCCTTGATTTCGTCGAGCTTGTCCACGTTGAGTTTCACAGGCTTGGTCTTGATGGAAAATTCTTTTGCCGAGGCCTTGTCCAGCGAAAGTTCAGGGCGAGCCTTCTTGTCGGTCTCCCACACGTAGAACGTCCATTCACGCTTTTCGCCCTTGGCGTAGTAGCCGACATCGAACATCTTCTCGCCAAAGAAGAGAGGGGTCTTCACAAAGCCCTCGAGGCTCGCCGTGTAGGGCTTGCCGTCGGTACCGACCATCACCACCATCGCGTTGATGGGGCCTTCCATTCCGGAGAAGTCCATGTCGAACTCGATATTGATGGCGCCGCCCGGAGCAATCTTGGACGGATACTTGAAATTGGACATGCCGATGCCCTGCCCCATGACGTTTTCGAGCGTGATTTCTTTTTGGGAAACGTTCGCTCCCTTCAGCGCAATATGCTTGGTGTCGCCCTGGTTCACCTCGCCAATCGGATAGACTTCCGGGACAAAGAGGATGGCATCGACCGCGAAGGTGGCGGTGGAGCATGTGAGGGCAGCAGCAACGAGGGTTTTCAAAATCTTGTTATTCATGGCCATAATATATAAAATTTACTTCAAACGATTTCTCAGCGCTTCTATTTCGGACTTTTCCATACCGATCGAGAGCAGGTACTTTTCCGTAGCATCCGCAAGGTTGACGTTTTCTATATCGGAAATGTCGACACCTTGAATTTTGAACGAATGCTTAAGGTTCGTGATAACAAGTTCCTTGATCAATTCCACCTGCTGTTGGGGCAAGGCCTCTTGCACGTTGTCAAACACACTAAAGAAGTTCTTGTAGCTCGTGACATAGTCTTCCCTGATTTCGTCAGGTTTCGCACCCATCAGGGCCTCGAGTATGGCAATGGTGAACCCCGTGCGGTCCATGCCGTAGGTGCAATGCAGCAGATACGGACCTTCATGCTCTATCATATAGCGGAGCCCCTTGGCAAGCCCGACCTTGTACTGCGTGTTCACGAACGAAGGCTGCAATTCCAGGTATACAACGTTTTGCGATGCATAATAGGAGTTGGCAAAGTTCTTATACGTTTGGGCGTAAGACTCCGCGTCTGCAAGATTCACGAAGGTCGCAACACCAGCCACCTTAGCCAGGGAATCCGAATAGGTATTGCGGCCAAGCGACGGGTTAACCGGACTCGACGAACGGTACAGTTTGCCATCGCCCATTCCCGTAGTCTTCACCATCCTGAAGTTCGCGAACTGCTCGGCGGAAAGGTCGGGATACGCCTCAATCTCATACGCCATCGAAAGGTAGCTGTGCATGGCCATGTAGCCACGATAGCCGTACTTTTCCTTCATCTGGATAATGACTTCTATCGGGAATTCCACGCCGGGCACGATACCGAATGCCTCGGCCGCCTCGCCATACGAGACTTCGAGGGACAAGCTCTCTCCGACAAGCAAGAGGTACTCCCCTACCGTTACATAGCCGAAGGAATTGACTACAGGAACATCCACCGTGTCGTAGCCGGGAATCATCACCGTAATCATGTCGCCATATTCGAACATCGTCATGAACGAATCGGCAGGGAAATCAAGCTTTACGCTTCCGAAGTAGAAAAGCTCCAGGGAGTCTTCCGTGACGGTAGTCCTTATCGTGACGATAGAAGAACTCGAAAGCGCCTCCGACGATGAGCTCACCTGTTCCGAAGAAGAGATTTCCGTTTCCGACGACGAACTCAAATCCTCCTCCGACGAACTCAAATTTTTATCCGACGAACTCGACGACTCGGCAACGGAACTGATTTCACCGCTCACGAACTCGTCCGAATCTACACTGTAACCGGAATCGTCGCAAGCGACAAGGCCACCGCAAGCAAGGCATGCGGTCAACAAAAAGAGTTTTATATATTGGTGCATGGTAAGTAGAATATATCTTTTTTTTTCGGATGCGCCTACGATTTTAACCGTAATTTGCTGTTTTTCATAAGGCCGTCGTTATCGAAGCGAACTGTCGGATTTTGGCCTTTTTTAAAGGATTCTTCGCTTTCGTAGAGGGAAAGGGCCACAGAAACGCCCGGCTGGGCCGCGATATTCGCCTTCCCCGCCTCAACCTTATATGTAAAAACAAAGTCCTGCGAACTGCCGTCCTTGAAAGTCGCCTTGGGAATGCGGACGGTCTCGCCGATTTGCGCAAGAGCCTTGCCCGTAGAATCCACGAATTCTGCCACCATATAGATATCGAAGAAGCAGGGCGCCACGCCGGTGTTCTTGACGGAAATATTCAATGTATTCGTCGCAGCATTGCCTGCAGCGGTGTCGGCGAATTTCCCTGTGGTTTCGGCGCCGCCGGCGACGGTCGTGAGTTCCGCACGCGTCACGGTAAAGTTATAGCCGATGACCTTGCTCATGGAATCGGCCAACGCCTTGTTGTCCTTGTAGAAATAGTAACCGCAGTCGTTGTCCTGGTCGAGAACGTAGTAGGTCAGGTGCGCCGTGGTAATCGCATCCACCCAGCGTTCCGCAGTCCACTTTTGGCTACCTCCGGGAATCAGATCGTCGTAAGTAAGCATCGTCTTGTAACCGGCTATATTTTCGGCAATAGTCGGTAGATTCGCATTGTACGCCCGCAGCAAGGTATCGGGCCTGCCGGGAATGCCGATGAACCCGTCGTCGCGCTTGGTAATGCCGAGGTCGAGCGCATGCGTATAGACATCACCAAAACCGTTAGAAGGCAGCACCAGCTGGGTCTTCTTGAACACGGACGCATAATAGTCCAGCATGTCGATCAACACCGAATCGGCCGGCATTTCGCTCCCCAATATGTGGGACGTGTGCCATTCGCCCCATTCGCCAAAAGTGCGGACATCGATGTATTCAATGCGCGGGTCGCCATCGTATTTTTCGGCCAGGGCCTTCGCAAACTCCTTCGCCGCTTGCAAATAAATCGGGTCATCCCAGACAGGAGCATACGCATGGTATTCTGTCCCGCGCAAGTCAATCTGGATTTTCTTCGCGCCCATCTCATAGACAAAGGGCGGAGTCCAGTCGTATTCTTCTTGGGGCGGGAAATCGCTCTTGATAAACGAAGGCGTGTACGGCAGCACGCGCAAGGCGTAAGTCATGTTGTGCTCGGCAAGCGCATTCAGAAGTTTTTCCAGTTCCGTCCAGTCGTAAACGCCCTTAGCCGGGTTCAGCTTGTTCCACTGCTGGTAACCGGAACCGTACGAGACCAGGTCCCACGCCCTGTTGTTCAGGGAACCGTAAGGACCGTATTCGAATTCCGGAACAAACGTCCACGCGCCACCCGTCGGCACCGTAAAGCCCTTGTGCGGGTTAGAAAGCGGCCCGTCGAAAGGCTTGAGCGCAAAAGGGATTATGATGGTGTCGGCAATCCATGACGAACTCGACAGCACTATAGATGAAGATTGCGCGGTATCCGACGAACTTGATTCTTCAGCCCCACTGCTTTCGCCGCCTTCAGGGCCAGAACTGCTCCCGTCATCGCCACAAGCCACAAGGCTAATGCATGTAAAGAAGGCAAACACTACTAAAAGTTTTGGATCTTGACGCATAGTCCCTCCCTTCTTTATTTAGACCGTGACGAAGAGGACCTCTCCGCATTCTCGTAAAACCTAACCGGAAAAGTCACAACCGTCTCGCCAGATTTCGCTTTCGGAAATCTCCAGCGACTTACAGCCTTCTTGATTTCTTCGTCAAATTCAGTATAATCCGTTGTTGAAGAGATAATCTTGATGTCTTTAACTGAACCGTCCGCAGCAATCGACAGTTTAAAAACAATCTCACCTTCAAAATGTTTGTCTGGATTTTTCCTTAAAAACCTGAAACTGTATATATAGCGCAACCCTGGAGTTCGTGAAACCAGGACTTTAAAAACAGATTCTTTATCCAGCGAACTTTCTTCGGCAACATATATTTTTTCTCTAACCGGAAATTCGACAAGACCATTCGATCCAGGCGGCGTTTTTGCAGGCGTTTTAGCGAACACCATAGAATCCGCCACGTAGACTCCGTAAAGAGCCGTCATTCCAGAGTCAATCAGTCTACCGGTATCCCTTAGGGAATCTAATCTCCGTTTTTCCCTTTTCTCAAGGAGATTGCCATCGGGTTTTTCGTCAAAAAACTTTTTAGTGTCCCAGGGGTGAACCAATTTGGGTTTATCCTGCTTGGCTGAATCTTCGCTTTTTTCAGAATCGCTGCAACCGGCCCACAGTACCGCTGCGGTTACCAGGGCAATCTTCCCAAAACATTTGCTAAAGAGTTTCTGCATATTTTTTAACATTTTTTGCGTAGGATTCAATTTTACTAACGTAAAATCATTTTCCCTTATTAAGAGTTTTACACTGCGGCAATAATATGTTATAGAATTTTTCTTTTGATTGATCACTACTCACTGTAATTTTGCCAAATAAATAAGGTCCTTGACAATACATTGTTCCTTTTTCATATTTTTTTGAAGCATAAGGCAATGCTTCCTCGCATTTTTCACTGCTACCATAATCACCTTTAGAGACAACCGCAGACAGAACAGCTTTATCTCCTGTAAAATCGTAAGTGACAAAACCTTTATAGGTAGCAACAATCCATTTGTCAGAACCCATATTCATAAAACAGTGCATTTTTTTCCCTTCCGGGACCTTGGGCTGTATGAGTTCATTTTCAACAGCTCCAGCCGCAACTGCAAAAACTAAACCAACTACATAGTTTACTAAAAGGATTCTACGCATCACCATCAAACATAATAAAAAACATCACGACGGCCGATTCGCCGAGAAAGAACTCCCCCCCCCTTCTTTAATTTTCCTATCTTGGCAAGCTTTCGCACATTACTCACCTTGCACACTTTTACTAAATTTGGTCGCATGAAAAAATACCACTTGGCCACATACGGCTGCCAGATGAACGAGTACGACTCGGCGATGATTGCCCAGGAGCTCGACATGTGCGGTTGCATCGAGACGAGCAACCAGGAAGATGCCGACTTTATCATCGTGAACACCTGCAGCGTGCGCGAAAAGGCCGAGGAAACCGCCATCGCGAATATCAGCAAGCTCAAGTACCTGAACAAGAAGAACCCCGACGTTAAGGTGGTCGTTTGCGGCTGCATGGCGAAGAATCGCGGGCCGGAACTTTTGAAGCGCCTGCCTAACGTGAGCTACATCGTGGGCCCGGACCAGTACAAGAAAATTCCGGAACTGCTGCTGGGCGATGCCAAAAGTCCCTTGCACCAGACGCACCACAAAATGTACATCGACGAGGATCTGAGCGAGAACTACCTGGGCGAATACGCGAAGCTCCAGAACGACTTCACCACCTTCGTCGCCATCCAGCGCGGTTGCAACAAGCGCTGCAGTTACTGTATTGTGCCGTACCTGCGCGGGCCGGAAAAATACCGCGACATGAATGACGTTCTCGCCGAAGTCCGCAAGGCTGCCGACAATGGCATTACCGAGGTGACGCTGCTGGGCCAAACGGTGAACGCCTACAAGACGGAAGGCGGCAACTTTGCCGACCTCCTCACGAAGGTTTCCGAAATCGACGGTATTCGCCGCATCCGCTTTACGAGCCCGCACCCGAGGCATTACACGAACGAACTCATCGACGTGCTGCTCAACAACCCGAAAGTCTGCCACTACGCGCACATTCCTATCCAGAGTGGCTCCGACGCCATGCTCAAGAAGATGCGCCGCCAGCACAACATGGAGCAGTACCTCTCGATTATCGAGCAGCTGCGCAGTAAGGACCCGTTCTACGGGATTTCGACGGACGTAATCTGCGGTTTTGTGGGCGAAACCGAAGAAGATTTCGAGGCAACCCTCAAGGCCTTTGAAACCTGCCAGTTCGACAGCGCCTTCATGTTCATCTACAGCCCGCGCAAGGGCACGGAATCGTACAAAGAAACCGAGACGCTCTCCGAGCAGGAAAAGCAGGAACGTCACACACGCCTAGTGGAACTGCAGAATGCCATCACGCTCAAGCGCAACCAGATGATGCTCGGCCGCACCGAGGAACTCCTGGTAGAAAAGAACTCCGCACGCGACGAGACGGAACTGCGCGGCCGCACCGACAACTTCAAGAAGGTGATTTTCAAGCCCGAAGAAGGCCGCATCGTGAAGCCCGGCGACTACGTGAAGGTAAAACTCGACGACATTCGCGGATGGACGATTCGAGGGAAGTTGATTTAGACGAAAGAACGGCGCAAGCGCCTACAGACGAGAGACGAGAGATGAAATCCAAAATCAGCGTACTTTCTATTCTACTTGCAGTTTGCTGCATTAACACATTCGCACAGACGATGGCTGATGCGCAAAAGGCTTATGTAGCCGGCAACTGGAAAGAAGCCGCAGACGCCTACGAAGCAGCCTGTCCGAAAGAACCCGATTCTTCACGTGCCGAATGCTACCTATGGAACATTCTTGCACTTTCGCAAACTGGAAACGCCCAATCTTTTAAAACTGCAGGCAAAAGACTCGACAGTCTGATTCAGACCACCAATCCGCAGAAAGCCATTTACGCAGACCTGATGATGACCAGCGCCCAGTTCAAGCTTTATTTGGGCAAATACGACAAGGCCGCCGAAGACCTCATCCAGGCTATCGAGACCTCGCACCCGCATCAGACCGTCGTTCTGCAGAAGGTGTGCCAGGCTGTAAAGGCAAAAGTGAAATCCGACGACCTGAACGACCGCTGCAATCTCTTGAGCAACCCGGACTCGCTAAAGGCCGTTCAAACCGCAAAAGCAGCTCCTGCCGCACAGCCAGCCAAGGTCGCCGCCCCCGTTGCACAGCCTGCAGCACCCGAACCGGCACCAGCAGTCGAACAACCTAAGGAACAACCCAAAGCCGCTCCGGCACCTGCACCCACCCCAGTCGCTACAGCACCTGCCGCAGCCGCTACGGAATATTGGACCCTGCAGTTGGGCGCTTTCGGAACCAAAACCAACGCCGACCTATTGGTGACCAACCTGAAAAAGCAGAAAATCACCTGCACGATCATCGAGCAGCCCCGGGGCGAAAGGACCCTTTACCTTGTTCAAACAGGACGATTTGAAACAAAGGATCAGGCCGTCGATTTCGCAGCAAACAAGCTCGCCCCCCTAAAAATCGAATTCCAGCCCCTTTTGAAAAGGTAATTTTTCAACAAAAAGCGCTTTTTTCGCGGATTCCCCCTGCAAAAAAAGCGAAATTGTTCTATATTTGAGCAAACCCCGAGCCGGGGTGGTGAAATTGGTAGACGCGCCGGACTCAAAATCCGGTACTCGCGAGAGTGTGAGGGTTCGATTCCCTCCCCCGGCATTATTTTTGAAGGAAGAAACTGATGGCGAATTGGTGCAAGATTCTCACAACGGTGCTTTTGTGCGGCTCCATTGCGTTCGCACAGTTTGACGACGACGAATCTTCCGAAGATTCCTATTCTTACGGGGCCTCCGAGGAAACAACAGACGACTCTTTTGCTGACAACAGCAGCGAAGATGCCGAAGAAGCCAAGGTTGGCGAAGCGACCGCTTCTGCCGATGAATGGCAGGGTTTCAACTACGAAGAAATGGGTCTTACCCAGTGGGAATTCCAGCAAGCAAAGCAAGAAGGCGTTTCTAGAGCCAAGCTGACGAGCCTCGTCGAAATGGGCGTTCGTCCGTCCGAATACTTGCAGAAGCCCTGGGAAAAGCTCGGCGTTTCCGAAGAAGACTGGCTCGCCCAGCGTTCTGGCGGACTTGAAGATGCCGACATCGACCGTTCTTATCGCAATCACTCTGGCGATCAGAGTTACGCATATCTCTCCCTGCTCGTCCCCTCCCTGTATCAGTGGCACAAGCAGGAATCCATGAAGGCCATTTGGATTGACGCCCTTTGGGGTGTAAGCGTCGGAGCAACGGTTTACCTTGCAGTCGACGGCAATTCCGCTTGGTGGTATGGTCTGATTTTTGTGGCTGGCGCTCATATTTGGTCCTTTGCTGACGCTTTCTTCAGCACCCAGTGGGACAGCAACCCGGACGCAAACCGCTTCAGCTACGGCATTCTCCCGACCCCGGAAAAGGGTGTTGCGGGATTCTTCAATGTCAAGTTCTAAGCGCATCATGCAGCTGGAATTACTCAAAAGCAAAATTCATCGCGCAACTGTAACCGATGCAAACCTCAACTACGAGGGTTCGATTACTATTGCCCGCGATTTGATGGATGCAGCAAACATCCTCCCCTTCGAAAAGGTGGGCGTTCTTGACGTGAATAACGGCAACCGCCTGGACACTTATGTGATTGAAGGTCCTGCCGGTTCTGGCGTCATCTGCCTGAACGGTGCTGCAGCCCGCCTGGTTCAGCCTGGCGACCTCGTAATCATCGTTGCTTATGCAACCATGAGCGAAGAAGAAGCCAAGACGTGGAAGCCTACAGTTATCCACGTCAACAACAAGAACGAAATCGTCTAATTCGCATTTGCTATATTCTAGCCATGCGATTTTTATTGCTAACCATAGTCCTTACTGCATTTGCTTTTGCGGAAAGCCCCGTAAAGGCAGACTCTGTTGTTAGCAAAAACGATTCTTCCCTTGTAAAAACAGCCACAAAAGACACTATCGTCGATACAGTCTACATCGTTCCCGATGACGGGATTCCCTGGAACCGCGAGCATTTTGATCCCAACCGTTTAGTACGCCACGAAACATTCGATCCAGCTTTAAAAGTCGCCTACACCTATTCTGTGAGCTTTATGGGCGGCACTTTCGGTAGCTTTGCACAGCAAAGCTACATGGCTCACCTCGCCTACGAATTCACACCAGAACTTCATTTGTACGCAAACGTAGGACTTTGGATGCCGCTATATTCCAACTTCCGTTTTGGAACTCCCATCGCAAAAGAGGATGTACGACAGGGTAATGTCGACGTCGTCCTTCCGGATATCGCGCTGGAATACAAGCCCAACGAAAACATGAGCTTTAGGGTGATGTTCGTGAACGAAAGCGACGCCTTCAAGGCCTACGGTCCGCACCGTTACCTATACGGCGGATGCCCCTGGCGCACCCCGTATTATTGCAGATAGTAGAAAGCCTTGCCCCGCTTTGCGTACGCAAGACAAATAAGGAACATTTTTTCTAAATTTTAACTGAAAAATGTCCCTGATGTACACCAAAACATTTCGCTTTTCTTTTGCCGCAGCGGCCTTGGTGATGGCCTTGCTTTTAACGGGTTGCGAAGAAGAAAAGAAGCCCCAGGTCGTAAAAGTCAAGCGCACCTACAAGGGCGACGTAGAAGTGCTGAACAGCTGTGGGATGCAGGGTGCAGCCGCCAAGATGCGCTCTTACCTGCGCGAGAACGGTTTTGACATCGTCAGTTCTAGAAACGACAGATTGCAGAACTACGACGAAACAGTACTTGTGCTCAGAAATCCCGAATGGGAAGGCGCCAAGGCCCTTGCACAAGCCCTCAAGACCGAAAACGTGCTGGTAGTGCACAGCAGCCGCGCCGTAGTCGATGCAGCCGTGTATATCGGAAAAGACTTTGAACATATCATAGAACCCGAACAGGGAGAAACAGATGACAACGAATAATCAAGAACTTCCTCAGTCCGTCCAAATCGGCGCAAGCATTTTGTTTGAACTTCGCGCCCAGAACGTGCAGCTGATTGACCTGCGCGGCATCAAGGATGTCACCGACTACTTCCTGGTAGCAACCTGCGAAAGTGAAGCCCAGATGCAGGCCATTCTGAATGAACTGCGTAAGGAATTCAAGGCAAACAAGCTCCCCTCCGTGGGCGTGGAATACAAGGAAGGCGTTCGCTGGGCCGTATTCGATGCAGGTCTCGACCTGATGGTGCACCTGTTCGAAGAAGAAAAGCGTAACGAGATTTCCCTTGACCGTCTGTACGCCGACGGCAAGATTATGGATCTTGATGAAAATGACTTTGTAAAGACTAACGACAAGAAGGCCGACGACAATGAACTCGTTTGAGCAAGAAATCGCAGAAGCGCTCGCCGCTACCGGTTCCTTCGAAAAGGAAGCCGCCCTCAAGCTTATCTCTGTGCCGCCTGACACGACTCACGGCAACTTTACCATTCCTTGCTTCTCTTTGGCAAAGGTCATGCGTAAGGCTCCGAAGATGATTGCCGAAGACCTCGCCGCCCAGGTGAAACTCCCGGCAGGCCTTTCAAAGGTCGAAGCCGTGAACGGCTACCTGAACTTCTTCATCGACCGCGGATTCCTCGCGAAGTCGACTCTCGAAGAAATTGCCTCCAAGGGCCTGGAATACGGACACGCCGCCCCGAACGGCAAGGTGGTTTGCATCGACTTTAGCTCCCCGAACATCGGTAAGGAACTCGCCTTCCATCACCTGCGTTCGACGATGATCGGAAACTCGCTTTCCCGCATCTACAAGGCCGCCGGCTACAAGGTGGAACGCATCAACCACCTCGGCGACTGGGGTACTGCATTCGGCAAGCTCATCGTGATGTACCTCCGCGAAAAGCGCCCCACCGACGATGCCACTCTCGATAGCCTGACCGTGAAGGAACTGAACATCCTTTATGCAGCCTTCTCCAAGGCCTCTAAAGAAGAGCCGGGTCTCGAAGACGAAGCACGCGCCGCATTCACCAAGCTCGAACAGGGCGACGAATTTTACCGCAAGCTTTGGACCGCCTTCCGCGCCGCAACGCTGAAGGAACTCATGCGCATCTACGACATGATGGGTGTGGGCTTTGACCACTACACCGGCGAATCATTCTTCGAAGACAAGATTCCGGCCATTCTCGACGAACTCCGCGAAAAGAACTTGATGGTGAAGAGCCAGGATCTGGATGTGGTGATGCTCGACGAATTCGACCTGAACCCCTGTCTGATTCGCAAGAGCGACGGTTCTACCTTGTACGCTACCCGCGACCTCGCTGCCGCCTGCTACCGCAAGAAGGAATACAACTTTGACAAGTGCCTTTACGTGGTGGACCTGGGACAGGCTCTCCACTTCAAGCAGGTGTTCCACGTGCTCAAGAAGATGGGCCGCGAATGGTACAAGGACATGTACCACATTCCGTTCGGCGTGATTCTGCAGCTGATCGACGGCAAGTGGGAAAAGGGCAAGACCCGTACGGGTACCGCAAGCCTGCTTCGTGACGTGATTGAAGCCGCTCAGAAAAAGATTCTCGAATTCATCGACCAGAAGAATCCGGGCCTCGAAAACAAGGAACTCATTGCCCGCCAGATCGGTATTTCCGCGCTCACCTTCAACGACCTGAAGAATAGCCGCCTGAAGGACGTGCGTTTCGATTGGGATGCCGTGATGAGTTTCGAAGGCGATACCGGTCCGTATGTGCAGAACGCCCACGTGCGCCTCTGCAGCATCATGCGCAAGGCCGGCTACACGGTGAATATCGCCGATGTGGACATGGCTCAGCTCAGCGACGATGCCGCTTACAGCCTCATCAACATTCTGTCGAAGAAGGGCAAGAAGATTCTGGATGCTGTCGCCGGTGACGAACCGAGCGTTCTCGCCCAGTACGCCCTGGAAATCGCAGAAGCCGCACACAAGTTCATCCACGAAGACCGCGTGCTCGGCAGCGCCGAAGAAAAGTCCCGCCTGTTCCTGGTTCAGGCAACACAGATCGTGCTCGAAAACGTGCTCGACCTGCTCGGACTCTTCCCGATTCGCCAGATGTAAGCCGCGCCCCCGGCGCGACGCTTTTTAATGCATATAAAAAAGAGAGCTTTTTAAGCTCTCTTTTTTTGATCCTGCTCCTTCGAACCTAACTCAACTAAGGAAACAAGTTTCCTAGTTTCGTATATCGACTTCGCTTACGCTTCGCTCAGGATGACACTAAAGTGTCAGTTTCCGTTGATGCAGCGGACAGAGTAGGCGTTGGTCTTGCTCGGCACCAACTGGCGAACCATCTGGTCACTCATACGACCCATGGCCCAAATCCAAATGGTTTCATTACGGCCGTTCTGTGCAGACCAGAAACCGGCGTATTCACCCATGTCTTCGTAGCGAACGATGGACTTACCCACCATCTTGCGATAACCCGAAGAAAAGATAGAGAAGCCGTATTCATCGGTACCGCCACCGCCCTGCCAACCGGTAGTAGCCTTCATCTTGTTGGCGAACTTTTCGCACTTGTCCACACCATCGTAGCAGTGGGTCAGGCCAACGAGCAAGTCCATCCACTCACGGTCACGCGGCAAGTGCCAACCTTCGGGACACGCCTTACGGGCGCCTTCCAAGTCATACAGACGACCACCGCGAGCGCAGTAGTTTTCCTTGTCTTCGTAGCACCAGGAGTGACCTTCCACATTATAGTTCACGTTCTGTGCAAACCATTCACGACCTTCCACCTTGATGGTGCGGTACACCTGACCGTCGCGAGGGTCTTTTACCATACCCGACACATCGCGAAGAGATGCGCGGTGTTCCTGTTCAGCGCGGCGGTATTCCACCACCTTTTCACGCTTGTACTTTTCGCGGCCTTCCAAAGTGTTTGCCCAAGCTTCTTGAGCCTTGGCATTGGTAAACTTGATTCTCAAATCACCAATGGCAAAAAGTTCATCGCCGCAAGCCAGGTCTACGCCAGCAATATTGATAACCAGCTGTTCGCCACCAAAATCGCGGGGAGTATTAAAGAACGAAATCCAGGCTTCCATGGTTTCGTTGCACTTTTCGTAGAAATGTTCCTTTTCAATCTTGGCGGCAGGAACGGTCATGTTACCGGCCACAGAGAAAGCGAACAGGCTGTCGGCAACCTTGAAAGAAACCGGCTGGACTTCCTTATAGTGTGTATACTTACCAAAGCGGATTTTGCCTTCGATCTTAGCGGCAGAATAATCACCTTCGCCCTCGGCATTATAAATGGCGTCCCAAGACTTTTGAGGAGCGGCAACTGCCTGAACAACCGCCATACCGAATACAACGGCAATCATAGACTTGAAAGAGGATTTAAGACTCATTTTTCCTTCTCGCATAAAGTTTTCGGTCTAAAGTTAGAATATTTTAGCTTTTCGGAAAGCGGGCAAAGACTTTATGCCTGCGATTTTATAATTTTGGGCTATGGCTATTACTCGTTACATTTTGCAGATCCATTGCCCCGACCAAAAGGGCCTTATTGCCGGAACTACCCAAGTGCTCGCCAAGGCGGGCGCCAACATTGTTGATTTACAGCAGCACACGGCAAAAGATATCGAAACCTTCTTTCTACGTGCCGTTTTTGAAGCGGAATCCGAAAACATCGAAGAAGTCCGCAAGCATCTAGAAACCCTGGAAGGACACCTCCACTTAAACTGGAAACTGTTCGACACCACCAAAATTGAACGCGTAGCTATCTTCGTCTCGAAGACGGACCATTGCCTTTACGACCTTCTGCTCAAAAGACGCGATGGAGACCTCCCCTGCGAGTTCAGTTGCATTGTTGGGAACCACCCCGACCTGGGTCCCGTAGGCGGAACTTTCGGCGTACCTTTCTACTACGTACCGTCAAACCCGGACAAGAGCATTCCTGAAAACCGTTTCCGCGAAATCATCGCCGAAACCAATACCGATACCGTCGTCCTCGCCCGTTACATGCAGATTTTGAGCGAATCCTTTACCGAAGAGTTCAAATACCGCATTATCAACATCCACCACGGCTTCTTGCCGGCATTCAAGGGCGCCAAGCCTTACCACCAGGCATGGCACAAGGGCGTGAAGATTATCGGCGCCACCGCACACTTTGCCACCGAAGACCTGGACCAGGGCCCCATTATTTGCCAGGATATCCAGCGAGTCCCTGAAACCGCAAGCATCGACGAGCTCGTGGAACTGGGCAAGGACATCGAAAAGCGCACCCTGTCGGCCGCCCTCAAGCTTTGGCTGGAGCACCGCGTGTTCGTTTATGCGGGCCGAACCTTTATCCTCTAGAATTTTACAGGAGACCTTATGTCCGAAGAACTGAACCAAAACGATACCGCAGCCGAGACCCCCGCTGAAGTCGCCCCGGTTGTCGAAACCGAAACTGCTCCGGCACCCGAAGCCGAAGTCGCTCCGCAGGAACCTGCTGCAGAAGAAGCCGTTGCAACGCCGACCCCGACCCAGCCCCAGGTGATTGTCCAACGTGAACGCGGTTTTTCGCATTACGTCGGATTCGCCCTGTTGAGCGTCCTGTGCATCTGCTTCTACTTTATGCCGGGTATCGCAATCACTTTCGCCATCAGCTTAATTCCGGGCATTTCACTCGGAGCCGTTGCCGCATGGACTTTCAGCGCCATCTTTAGCGTGATTGCCTGGGCTATTTTCAAGATGAAGATCAAAGGCTTCAAGAAGTCATTCTATTTCTACATAGGACTTTGCGTGCTGGTATTCATCCTCCTGACCGTCATCGAAATTCTCACCGAAGAAACGAACGTGTTCGCGAAGATTTTTGCACTCCTTTGCGGAGCCGCATAACAGCAACTATCAACTATAAACTGCGGCCATGCCGCGACTAAGCCATGAATATCAAAGACCAATTTGTTCATTTTCTTGTGGAAGCCGGAGCCTTGAAGTTCGGTGATTTCGTAACCAAAAGCGGACGTAATACGCCCTATTTCATCAACACGGGAGAATTCCGCACAGGTGCCACCCTTTCTAAGCTCGCTGAATACTACGCAAGCACCTATATGGTTCACTTTGACGGCAAGGCCCAGAACCTTTATGGCCCCGCCTACAAGGGTATTCCACTTTGCGCCGCAACGGCCATGAAGCTTAGCGACGTCTACGCCCAGAACCTGACTTTTACTTACAACCGTAAGGAAGTCAAGGACCACGGCGAAGGCGGCTCCCTCGTGGGTTACAAGTACGCCGAAAAGACCAACGTGGTGATTATCGAAGACGTGATTACCGCAGGCACCAGCGTGAACGAAACCATGCAGGCCCTGTCGCAAATTGAAAACGCCAATGTCATCGGCCTGTTGATTTCCGTAGACCGCAAAGAAAAGCTTGAAAACGGCAAATCCGCCCTGCAGACCGTGCAAGACGAATACGGCATCGAGGCTTATTCCATCGTGAACATCAACGATATCATCGCCTTCCTCGAAAGCGAAGAGAACCGTAAAAAGATCAACGCACCCGAAGGAATCCTCGAAAAGGTTTACGCTTACCGCGAAAAGTGGGGCGCAGTCTAAAAGGATCAATGAGACACAGCCTTTGGACAATAGTTGCTATGGCGGCGCTACTCCTCACGGGTTGCGCCGATTCTTACCATTGGTCAAGCAGCCATCCGGCCTATGCGCGGGCCCCTTATGGGGAACTTGCGATTACCGGACTCCAAAAGGCTTTTGTTCTCACGCGCACTAAATGGTTCGCTAACCGACTGGACTTCGGCGACAGCACTCAAATCAAGGCCACCGAATTTTGTTCCAAGGCCATGGAGCACGAATTCCGCGGTGGCTATGTCAAGCTTTCGATATTGCCGGATTCCGTCCTAGACAACGCACCTGAAGAAAGTCAGAAACTTGACGCCCGCATATTCATGAAGGGAAAACTTCCCGAGCAGGGCGTAATCGTAACCGCTCCAGACGGCAGCGTACCACCGCAGATTCTCTTGATTCATGAAGTGATTATCGGCACTGACTTGAAACGCGAAAACTTCTTCGACTACGCCCTGATTCACAATGAATTAGAAGACAAACGCGATGTCAAGAACATTAGCGCCATCGTGTCGTATACGTTGTGGGACAACTTAAAACAAAGGCCCCTATTTAGCGCCGTCGACGAAATTCAGCATCCCGTTACTCTCAAGTTGACATTGACCGACCTTGAACAACTAATGCGGCAGACCGTGCAACAGATCCGAAAGAACATGTACCAGGGGGCTGGCAAATGAAGCACCTATCCCTAGTCGCATTCATTTTCGTGTTGCTGTCACAGGCCTTTTTTGCGAACAAGGCCAACGCTAAAGATGTTTATTTCGATTCCAAATGGACTTTGTGGCAAAACGCAGACATCCTGATTTGGACCCCCGATAAAGAAGCGGCCTTAGACCCTAAAGAATTCTGCCTATCCCTGCGACGTTACAATTCGGGCATCGGCGAACCCAAATGCAGACTCTTTGGCGAATGGGAACGCGACACCGTCGCCATGCGCTACGCCACTTGGCTATCGAATAATATTGAAGCCGGATTGGAGCCGCACCACCTTAAAGCCCGCCACCCCGCCATGATGGCGAAATTCCAAACCTTGGAAGACAAGATTGTCCTTTACGTAGCCGACAAGGGAAACCATTTACTCATAGCCGTTTTTGACGAAAACTCCAGCGAGCCCCAAGCCGCAGGAACCGTTATAAAGACACCTGACAAAATCGCCCAAGGCGATGAAGTCGCAAACGCATTCTTCGGGCACCATACAAAGCGCCGCCTAACGAAAGAAGAACGTCTCAAAATGGAATCGGAGCCCGACGATCTTTACAAGGAAACTCCGACTTTCCGCTCTTGGGCAGGCATTTCGGCAGGATACGCCCAGGCCCAGATTCCACTTACCCCTTCTAGCTGGTACAGGCGTCATATCCGCAGCCGGGTCGGCGATTACCGTGTCACCAAGGATTCCGTAAGTCTCTGGAACTTTATGGACGATTCTACTCCGTTATTCACTTTGTACGCAGGCGGAATTTGGTTCGGGTTTATCGGTGGCGAAATTTTCTACCGCTATTCAAACCATGCCGTCAAAACAGACGACCGCGACTCGATTTACGAAGAGCTGGATCACTGGAATTTCGCCCAACACGAAGTCGGCCTGAACGTCATGTTCGCAAGGACTTACGAGCCATTCAAATGGATGGACTTGCACCTTTTCGCATTTCTGGGATTCCAATACAGTTTCTACTCCGAAGATATCGAGCTTAAAGATTCCAAGAAAAATCCCTCCAGGGAATACGAAACACGCTTTAAAACTGAAGACCCCTACAAGGGCGCGCTCTTCGGATTCGGCACGCAATGTGTATTCTTGCACCACTACGGCCTAAGCGTGCGCACGGGCATTTCTAGCCGCGGTAAAGACGTTTACGTGGAGCCCTCTCCCGACGCTGCCGCCGAGCCCACTACCATAGGCGCCACCACCGTCGACTGGTTTATAAGTGTTGGCCTCGAATACCACTGGACGCCTTTTAGATAAAAACAGCTTACAAAATAAGGCATGCAGCCCCGAGGGCCACATGCCTTAAATTCAGATGAGCGGATTCCTTTACTGGACTTCGAGGAGGTTGTAGCCAATGAGCACACGGCCACCGTCATTACGATACCTATGAATCTCGATTGTCAGGTCGGACAGGCTGTTTGTCGTAAATTCAACCAGTTCGAACGGGTTCGGACCCGAGGTAGAGTAATCAAGCAAGTTGCCATTCTGATAAACACGAAGGTCAATATCCTGCGGAAGCTTACCGTTTTCGCGGACATAAGTACCGCTAGACAGCCAAGAAATAGCAATACGATAGCGTTTATTCTTCTTGATGTTGCTTTCGGTAAAGCGAATATCGCCATTATTGTCAAAGAAGTCTTCGTTATTGCCATTCCAGAAACGAGAACGGTTGTTTTCAAACATTGCTCGACCTTCCGGAACGCCCATTGCATACTTTCCTTCGTTATCGGAATCATGGGACGAAGCATTCGTAATGGGCTTGATACTAGAGGTAATCAAGAGGGCCTTAACCACTTCCGGATGCCACTTGTAGAACGGGAACTTCTGCAGCAACAAGGCTACAGAAGCAGCCGTATACGGAGTTGCAGAACTGGTCTGAGTGAAATAGGATTCCAGGATTCTCTGGTTCATGATAACCAAAGACTTTTCGCTGGGAACCAGGATGTCAGCAAAGTTTGCAATTTCCGGTTTTACATAGGAGCTTCCCGTGTAAGAAGCATCATTCTTCTTCGAGAAACGCGGGTTTCTCCAGCTGGACGTCTGATGGTAAGTCATATCGTTATGAACTGCACCCACAGAAATGGCGTTAACAGCCATGCCAAGCCCAGTAGCCTGAGAGCCGTTGCTCAAGCCGTCATTACCGATACTAGCAAATTCGATAGTTCTGGTATCATAGATGTAGTCATCCATATACATACTTTCGTCTGAATATTTCGGCAATGCCTGTCCATAGCTATTGCTACCGATAAAGACCTGCGGATTTTTCCAGTAGCTAGCGGATTCAAGAACAAGATTATTTGTGTAATTGTTGCAATTTGTGGAGAATGCATACAGCATCGCACCAGGAGCAACCTTATTCAAGACTCTTGCAACCTTTGATGTATGGATCACACCATTGGCATAATGATTATTACTACAGTCACCCATCACCTGCAAGTGACCATTAGAAATGACGTTTTCTTGCGGAGCATCAATATCGGTAAATTGAATACCAATTTTCTGTCCATCGTATCCCGACCAGGCGCCATACTGATTCAAATTGGAATTGCTCAATACGCTCGAATAATTCCAGAAATTGATATCTTCTCGCGTAACAAAGTGAGATCCCGACTGGTTGTAGTAGGAATAGGTTTCAAGATTCACGGTACAAGAAGACTGTCCCGAGCATTCGTCCGTTGTTGCAAACGTGGCAAACTGGTAATTCGAGCCCGTCGGATAATTCCCAGGATTAGCCTGGGCATACTGCAGTCGCGGAACATCAGCGTCTTCAATCTGCTTAATCTGGTTCTTGTACTGAGTTTCAGACACGGTATTTCCGTTGAGCTTATACAGCTTTTCAAAATTACCCGAGCTATTCTTTTTGTATTCAAACACACCGCTTGTAGTAATCATCGGCGGATTGGTATAATGAGTCAGCGCCAGAGCCTTCTGCTGCTGCGGTCCGGCAGTCTTTATAACGGCCTTTTGTTCAGTCGTCTTCTTGATATCCTTCAGGTATGCTTTCGGCACTTTCTGCGTAGAGGAAACATGACGGCCGAGAACGTCGGTTTTAGCGGTTCCATCTGCAGCCTGAGCGCCCAAGGCAATCGCACAGCAAAGGAACATGGTAGAACACTTTTTATTCATTTGATTCTCCTATTTTTAGGCAACCTTTAAACTTGAAAACGTTCGTTATTCAAATCAAGGCATCAATAAATTTATGTATAAAGAATTAATTTATCAAGATTATTCGAAATAAATTATTAAAATATTTTTTATTAGTTTATACAAAGTATTCGCCTGTAAAACAGACAGTATACGTATGCCACACAAGCCATTTTTTGTCAAGAAACGGACGAATGTTTTCAGATTTTTTAGCATTGTCTTACAACAGTAACCATTTGTATTAAGCACTAGATTACGCGATTAATCACAAGCCTCATACAAATCCAAATAGACAAAAACGCTTCTTAAATATTCCTTTGGAGCGCATTTTTACGGCTCGGCCATGTCAAAGCAACAAGTTTCGTTGCCGCGGTTCTCGCCTTTTACTAAATGGCGCTTCATTGAAGCGCATTTTTTGCGGCTCGGCCATGCCAAAGCAATAAATTGCTTTGCCACGGCACTCGCCTTTTACTAAATTTGCTCGCACTATGAGTGAAGAAGTAAAAGAAGAAAAGAAAGAAGAGAAAGTCAATCCGTTTCTGACACCCGTTAAGATTATCGAGCCCGAACACAAGCTCCCCGACTACACTTTTGACATGCTGCCCGAAGAGCAGAAGGCTATTCTAGCACAGCATGGCTGGACGGACCTGATGCCTGTACAGCGTAAGACGATGCCCTACATGTTGGCCGCCCGCGATATGTTGGTGCAGTCCAAGACCGGTTCGGGAAAGACCGGCGCTTACGTACTCCCCCTTTTGCAGGTCATTGTTCGCGACCACGTTTTCCCGCAGGCACTCATTTTGGTACCGACACGTGAACTCTGCTTGCAGGTCCAAGACGAAATCGAAAAGCTTTCTGCCGGCACAGGCATCCGCTCTGTTGCGATTTTTGGCGGCGTAAGTTACGAACCGCAGCTGAAGGCTCTGAAGAACGGCGTACACATCATCGTCGCAACACCGGGCCGTCTGATGGACCACGTACAGCGCGGAAACGTAGACTTCCTCGACATCCGTGACTTGATTCTGGACGAAGCCGACGAAATGCTTTCCATGGGTTTCTACCCCGACATGCAGAAAATCCGCAAGTACTTGCCCAAGGCAATCGCCTGCACCATGTTCAGCGCCACCATCCCGCAGACAGTGAAAAGCCTTGCCCGGGAATTCCAGCGCCCCAGCGCCGAATTCCTGTCACTCAGCTACGACAAGGTTATTGCAAACAACCTAGAACACCGCTGGTATTCTTGCGACGTGATGGACAAGGATTCCATGACCATCAAGGTACTGGAATACTACAATCCCGAAAGTTGCATGATTTTCTGCAACAAGAAGAGCGACGTGAGCTACTTGGAACAAGTGCTCTCCGGCTACGGCTTCAACGTAGGCGCTCTTTCGGGTGATGTGGCCCAAAACATGCGCGAAAAGACCTTGAACGCCTTCCGCGACAAGAAACTCCGCATTCTCATCTGTACCGACGTGGCTGCCCGCGGCATCGACGTGGACCATGTAACCCACGTGATCGTGTACGACCACCCCGATGACCACGAAGTATACGTACACCGCAGCGGCCGTACCGCCCGTGCGGGCCGTAGCGGACTCTGCATTTCCCTGATTACGCCGGTCGAAGAAATCGACATGAAGCAGACCGCAGCCGACTTCGGCATCAACTTCATCAAGATGGACCCGCTCACCAACGAAGAAATCGCAAAGAAGGTGAGCGAACGCGTCCGCGCCAAGCTGGAACAGGAAAAGAACCACTTCGGCGGACAGAAAGCCCGCGAGCGCATCAGCCGCGTCATCCCCCTTGTTAAAGAACTCGCAAACGGTACCGAAGAAGACCAGATGCTTCTCGCCTACTTGGTTGACCGTTACGCATGGAAAAAGGCATAAATTATGGCCAAAATAAAAATCAAATCCGCTAAGGAAATCGAACTGATCCGCGACGCAGGCGCCCTCGCCGCAGAAACTCTCATTCGCGCAGGCGAAATGTGCAAGCCGGGCGTATCCACTTTGGAAATCGATGAATTCATCGGCGACTACACCCGCAAGCACAAGGGAATTTCTGCTTGCATGGGCTACCACGGCTACCCCCGTTACGCCTGTATCAGCATTAACGAAGTCGTGTGCCACGGCATCCCGAGCGCAAATACCATTCTGAAAGACGGCGATATCGTAAATATCGACATCACCACGATTCTTTCGGGCTACCATGGCGATACATCCGCCATGTTCTGCGTGGGCCGCGTGAGCAACATCGCCCAGGAGCTGGTGGATACCGCCAAGTTCTGCATGGAAGAAGGCATCCGCGCCGCAGGTGAAGATGGCGCCCGCTACTACGACATCGGAAACATCATTCAGGACATCGCCGAAGAACATGACTTCAGCGTGGTGGAAGACTACTGCGGTCACGGCATCGGTCGTGGATTCCATGAAGAACCAACCCTGTACCACTTCCGCAACAACGTGCTGAAGCAGTTTATCGAAGTCGGTCACGTGTTCACCATCGAACCCATGATTAACGTGGGTCGTCCGGGCACCAAGACACTCAGCGACGGCTGGACTGCCGTGACTCGCGACGGATCCTTGAGCGCCCAGTGGGAACACACCGTAGCCCGCACCAAGAACGGCATCGAAATCCTGACTCTTCCCCGCTAAGCAATGTCGTTACTTGGGAACTTACGCAACAAGGCGGTAGAAGCCTTTGTCAAGAATCACGAACTGGTCAAGCGCTTTGGCGATGTCCAGTCCGTATCCATTGATTCGGACAACGGCACCGCCGACGTAAGCGTTCTCCTCCACGGCGAAATTTTCCCCATCAAGTTCCGCGGCTACTATTACTTCGACGATACCGATTCGGGCACCGACATCGTCGTCCGCAAAATCACCTGCGAACGCCAGTGGATCGACCAGGCGCTTTCGTACTGGCTCGAAGGCAAGACTCTGCGCTACAACCTCCCCGGACTCGCCGGCGGCCTCGCAAAGATTATCTTCTAAAATCGCTCATTCCTCATTTCACATTTAATAATGTATATTAGTCTCGTAAGGAGACTTTTATGAGCGATTGCACAGACGAAAAGATGGAAAAAATCAAGGAAAAGCTGAGCGCTCTGCTTTTCGAACTGATTACAGACATTCCGGAGTCCCTGCACTCCCCCACAGAGAATTCTGACGAAAAAATCAAAAAATTAATCCGCCAAGCAGCGGTCAAGGCTTCCCTGGTGAGCGCCACCCTTTCGGTGCCTGCCGGCGTTACGGGCGTTTTGACCTCGATTCCTGACATTGCCGCCATTTGGCGCATCCAGGCGCAGCTCGTGTCCGACATCGCAGCAACTTATGGCAAATTCGCCATGCTCAGCCGCGAAGCCATGGTCTGGTGCCTGTTCCGCCATAGTGCAGCCCAACTTGTACGCGACATTGCCGTGCGCACCGGCAGCCGAATTGTGGTCCAGAAGGTCTCTTTTGCCGTTTTGGAGACGCTTCTCAAGAAAATCGGGCTCAAGGTCTCTACCAAATTCCTGGGCCGCGCCGCACTCCGCGCCATTCCGGCCATCGGAGCCCTGGGAAACGGAGCCTATTCCTTCTACGACACCACCGAAGTAGGCAAAACAGCCGCAGCCTACTTTAAGGCCCTAGCCGACAACCCCGAGGAACCGGCCACCGAAGACGCCGAGATTGCCTAAATTCTTTCAAAAACAAAAAAACGGCCGCTTTTCAGCGACCGTCTTTCATTTTCTAATTCTAGCTAAGAATTATTCACCAGTCACAACGACAGTGTACTTGGCATAGAGAGTCAGGATGTTGGATGCCTTGACATCAACAGTCTTGATCTTGGTGATACCACCGGCCTTGGCAGCAGCGGCAACGCTAGCGTCGCCAGAAGCGAAGATGCCGAGGATAGAGGTAGCAGTTGCTTCACCAGTCTTGGAACCAACTTCGCTAGAAGTAGCGGTGATCGGGTAGTTCACATCGCTATAGAGAAGACCAGTAACCGGGGAAGCGACAGTGGCGCAGCCAGTGAGAGAAGCAGCTGCAACAGCAGCGGCGAGAAGGATAGCTTTTTTCATTGTAGAACTCCTTTTGTTCTTTTTGTTTTAAATAGGTGCTCCAAATTTAACAACAAATTATAAAAAAAAAGATATTTTTATAAAAAAAGTGTTTTTTTTTTATAAAACACATGATTTAAAAAAAATACTGCGAAAAATCAAAAATTTCGCTGAAAAAGCCCTTTCTGGGGAGCGGGACTTGAACGATCCCCCCATTTTTTCTATCTTTGGGCGCAACTCAAACAAACATCAACTCCATTTGTGGAATAAAAAATGAAAAACATCGAAAAACACAGAAACATTGGTATTTCTGCCCACATCGACTCGGGTAAGACTACCTTGACCGAACGCATCCTCTACTTCACAAAGCGTATTCACGCTATCCACGAAGTTCGTGGTAAAGACGGCGTCGGCGCCACGATGGACTCCATGGAACTTGAACGCGAACGCGGCATCACGATTCAGTCCGCTGCTACGTTTGCAAACTGGACCCACACCAAGTCTGGCGAAGCCGACTCCATCAACATCATCGATACCCCGGGGCACGTGGACTTCACGATCGAAGTGGAACGTTCTCTCCGCGTGCTCGACGGTGCTATCCTCGTGCTCACCGGCGTGGAAGGTGTTCAGTCCCAGTCTATTACCGTTGACCGCCAGATGAAGCGCTACCATGTGCCGCGCGTCGTGTTCGTGAACAAGTGCGACCGTTCCGGTGCAAACCCGCTCCGCGTGGCTGTCATGCTCAAGGAAAAGCTCAACCACAAGCCCTGCGTCATGCAGATTCCTATCGGTCTCGAAGACCAACTGAAGGGCGTGGTCGACCTCGTCGAAATGAAGGCCTACTACTTCGAAGGCGCTAACGGCGACGACATGATCGAAAAGGAAATCCCGGCCGAACTCGTTGACCAGGCTAACGAATACCGTGAAAAGCTGATTGACTGCTGCGCAGACTACAGCGACGAAATCATGGAAAAGGCTATGGAAGGCCAGTATGGCGTCGACGAAATCGACAAGAACCTCATCAAGGCCACCATCCGCAAGGCTACCATCAGCCTCGAAGTGACCCCGGTGTTCATGGGTTCCGCTCACAAGAACGTTGGTGTCCAGAAGCTCCTCGACGGCGTTATCGACTACCTCCCGAACCCGACCGAAGTTGAAAACAAGGCCCTCGACCTCGACAACAACGAAGCCGAAGTCGTGCTGAAGTCCGAAGACAACGCACCGCTCGTCTGCTACGCATTCAAGCTCGTGAACGACCGCTATGGCCAGCTCACCTACATCCGTATTTACCAGGGTACCCTCAAGAAGGGCGACATGATCACCAACATGGCCACCGGCAAGAAGGTGTCCGTGGGCCGTCTCGTGCGTATGCACGCTGACGAAATGGTGGATATCACCGAAGCCGGTGCAGGCGACATCGTCGCCCTGTTCGGTATCGACTGCGCCTCCGGTACGACCTTTACCGATGGCAAGAACCACTACAACATGACTTCTATGCACGTGCCGAATCCGGTGATCGAACTCGTGATCGAAGCCAAGAACCGCGACGACCTGGACAACATGTCCAAGGCTCTGAACCGCTTCACCAAGGAAGACC